>Ga0123356_10000114_pt1 | contig 86741 bp, 64 predicted proteins | sample TergutEmb28metaG_2_FD_92546 | JGI IMG/M metagenome (GOLD analysis project Ga0123356, IMG submission 92546) | Embiratermes neotenicus P3 segment gut microbial communities from Petit-Saut dam, French Guiana - Emb289 P3 | ecosystem: Host-associated > Arthropoda: Insects > Digestive system > Gut ...
GTTTATTATGGGTTTTTTCAAGTTTTCTATTAAGCAGCTCGTTGCAACAGCTATTGGTGCGGCTATTTTCTTTTTGCTTGCACGATTTCTGTCGTTCCCCGTTTTCGCGAATACATATTTAACACTACAGTATGCGGTTCTCGGATTTTTCGCTGTTGTCTTCGGTCCGATTTGCGGAATTCTTATCGGTCTTATAGGACACTTCTTTGTTGACCTCAGCTTTGGCTGGGGAATTTGGTGGAGCTGGGTCATTGCAAGTGCAATGGTCGGACTTCTTTCGGGCTTCATCCTCAAAGCAGGTAAAGTTGAAGAAGGCGAGTTCGGAAAAGTTGATATTATCCGTTTCATTATCGGCAGCCTGGTTGTACACGCTGTATCATGGGGTCTTGTCGCACCGCTCGGCGATATTCTCATCTATGCAGAGCCTGCAGATAAAGTTTTCACACAAGGTTTAATTGCAGGTGCAGGCAACTTTGTTATTACAGCTATCGTAGGCACACTGCTTGTCTTCGGTTATTCAAAGACCCGCACAAAGTCAGGAAGCCTTGACTAATCTGCCGTCTTGACAAACGAAAGTAAAAGCGCTTTGCCGCAAAGCAACAAAATAAACTCTATGAGCAAAACATCACCGCTCATAGAGTTTGTTGATTTTACTTTTCAGTACAGAGCGCAAAAAAGACCTACTCTTTATGATATTAACCTAAAAATATACCCGGGCGAAAAAATACTTATCGCAGGACCGTCAGGCAGCGGAAAAAGTACTCTCGGCAGCTGCTTAAACGGTCTTATTCCGTTTAACTACACAGGAAAAATAAACGGAAAATCCACTATTTGCAATCAAGCTCCGGTCAGTATCTTTCAATTATCCGAGTTTGTCGGCTCTGTGCTTCAAGATACCGATGCCCAGTTTGTCGGTCTGTCAAGCGGTGAAGATATCGCATTTTCTCTTGAAAACAAAGCAAGACCAACGGTTGAAATGAAAGAACGTGTGCTCGAAGTCGCCAAGCTTGTCGGTGCAAGCGAGTATTTGTCGCATTCACCGCAAAGATTATCCGGCGGACAAAAGCAACGTGTCAGCATGGCGGGAGTTCTTATTGAAAACTCTCCGATTCTGCTTCTTGACGAACCTTTGGCGGCTCTCGACCCCAGCACCGGTAAATATGCAATTGAACTTATTGACGATATTGCAAATAAAACCGGCTGTACCGTAATAATTATCGAGCACAGGCTCGAAGATGTTTTATGGAGGCACATCGACAGAGTTGTTTTATTTAACAATGGAAGAATAGTCGCCGACTCCTCACCCGATGAAATTGTAGCATCCGACAAGCTTATATCTATCGGAATCCGCAGGCCTCTGTATGTATCGGCACTCGACCGTGCGGGTATAGAAATTACCGCCGAGAAAAAACCCGGCAGAATCGATACAATAAAGCTTACGGATAATGAAAAAGTTAAAGTACAAGAGTGGGTACATACAGCCCTCCCTGACTCCGGAGCCGAAGACAGCATTTCCGGTAAAAACACACCCCTCCTTGAGGCAAAAAATGTCAGCTTCGTATATAATGAAAACAATAAGGAAGCATTAAAGAACATTAGCTTTAAGCTTTACTCCGGTGAAATGACAGCAATAGTCGGAGCTAACGGCGCAGGTAAAAGTACACTTGCAAAGATGATAGTCGGTTTTGAAGAACCTGCCGGCGGAGATATACTTTATAACGGCGAAAGTATGAAGGAGCTGACAATTCCCGAACGTGCCGAACGAATCGGATATGTTATGCAAAATCCGAACCAGATGATATGTAAGCCGATGATTTTCGACGAAGTCGCTCTTGGTTTACGTGCAAGAGGTGTTGCGGAAAATGAAATCGCCGAGCGTGTGGAGAAGGTCCTTGACATATGCGGACTGACACGGTTTATAAAATGGCCGATTTCTGCGCTCAGCTACGGTCAAAAAAAGCGCGTAACAATAGCTGATGCACTTGTGCTTGAGCCGCAAATAATCATTCTTGACGAACCGACAGCCGGTCAGGATTGGCGGCATTATACCGATATAATGGAATTTCTGGCAAGCCTGAACAGGCAAGGTGTTACTGTCTTAATGATAACCCATGATATGCATTTATGCCTTGAATACGCAAGACGTGCTTTAATATTTTCCGACGGCGAATTATTGGCAGATAAACCTGTATATGAGATTTTATCCGATCCGGCTCTTGCTGCACGTGCAAATCTTCGTGAAACAAGCTTATATGAGCTTTCAAACATCTGCGGTATAGAAGACTCTGCATCATTGGTCCGGGCATATATCAACAATGAATCCTCCGGAGGGAAAAAATGAAGGTTTTTGGATACATACCAAAAGATACACCGGTACACAAACTGACGGGCGCATCAAAGCTAATCCTGACGTTTGCCCTTAGTATTGCTGCAATGATAACCTTTGACACAAGGTTTATGCTTTTTGTCATAGTTATATCATTTGTTTTATTTTCAATATCGGGTATCAGATTTTCAGATTTTAAAGCAATTCTTGCTTTACTAATATTATTTATGATCGTAAATAACATAGCAATTTTTCTGTTTGCACCTGAGCAGGGTGTTTTGATTTACGGAACACGCCACGAGATTATGCACATAACGGGCAGATACTCAGTAACATCCGAACAATTGTTTTACCAATTAAATGTCACATTAAAATACTTTGCAATCGTTCCTGTTGCTCTTGTTTTCTTTTTAACAACCGAACCCGGTGAGTTTGCATCATCACTCAACACAATAAAAGCCCATTATAAAGTTGCGTATGCCGTGTCTCTGTCACTCAGGTATATCCCCGATATTCAAAGATCTTACAGAGAAATAAGTCAGGCTCAGCAGGCACGCGGAATAAATATTTCAAAAAAAGCGTCAATCAGAGCACGCATTGCAGGAATATTAACTATTTTGTTCCCGCTTGTATTTTCGAGCCTTGACAAGGTTGAACTTATCAGTAACGCAATGGAGCTTCGCGGATTCGGGCGGCTCAATAAACGCACATGGTATTCGACACGCCCGTTTACAGTGTGGGATTACATAATTACCGGCTTTAGTATTCTATGTATTCTTTTGTCGGTTTTTACAATAATAATCAACGGCGGAAGATTCTATAATCCTTTTGTATAAATCAGATGAGACATAATTGCAGTTTTATGCAGTTTTATCCTGTTTTATGCTCCTTTTTGTCATCCTTTGTCTTGACATTTTGTTGATAATTGTATTATTATACAGATTGCTGTCTTTATATTAATTGTTTTATACATTAAATAAAAGAAAAAATACGTTAAATCGTAAGTATTTAAACAAATGCAAACATAATGGAAAGGATAATTATTCAAAAATGAAACGTTTACTCTCGATTCTGCTCGCAGTTGCGTTATCTGCGATTCTGCTCTCAGCATGCGGTGGTAATACCGCTTCTCACGACGGTGGTGACATCACCATTGTTCAAGCTCTCGACATGGTATCCTGGGACCCGAACGCCACCTCGGACCTTTCAAACGGCTATGTCATAAATAATGTTTACAGCAAACTGTTTACATTCGACGAAAACATCAACGGTATCCCCGAGCTTACAAAAGAATATACTCTTGTCAGCGACACCGAATGGCATTTTACCATTTATGATAATGTTAAAACCCATGACGGCAACATCCTGACAGCAGACGACGTTGTTTACTCGTTGAACAGAACAAAAAACGGTACCATTATAGGTGCGCTGTTTGCTCCTGTTAATGAGATAACAAAAGTCGATGAATTTACAATTTCCATCACAACAAACGGTCCTTACCCGTCGCTTCCGACAGCACTTACCCATCAATCGACCTGTATCGTTCCAAGAAGCTACATCGACCATGCAGAAGCAAATGACGACTGGTCACATCCGATCGGCACAGGACGCTACACATTCGGAAGCCGTATGATCGGTGATAATATCGTACTAAACCGCTTTGAAGATTATTATGATCAAAGTGATAAAGCAATGAACAACAGCCTTACATTTAAAATCATCCCCGAAGGTTCTGCAAGAACAATCGCTGTTGAAACAGGCGAAGCCGATCTTAATGTCGATTTCAGCACAATGGATTATGACATGGTTCAAGGCAACCCCGACCTGACTCTCCATTCACACCAGTCACAGTCGGTGTGGCATCTTGGTATGGACTGTACAAATCCGAACTTCCAAAATATCCTTGTACGTCAGGCAATCAGCTTTGCTATCGACCGCGCGGCAGCTCTTGAAGTAGGCCATAACGGACACGGAACAGTTATGTACAACAGCTCAACAATAGCACCGACATGTCTCGGCGCAGTCGTTAACCCGCTCGATATGTATGAATATAATCCGGATAAAGCAAAGGAGCTTATGGCACAGGCAGGTGTTGACGGGTTTTCTACGGAAATCATTGTTTTCCGCGATGAAGCTCAGCGTATTGCAACTCTTGTGCAAGCAAACCTTGCGGAAATAGGCATAGATGCAACCATTAACCGCATTGAAAACGCTGTATTCGCCGACATGCTTGCAGCCAATGAGGTTCCGATGTTCATCACAAGCTGGGGAGCATACTGGGATCCCGACATGTTCCTTACACGCAGATTCATTAACGAAGGCGGCGTCAACCGCAGCCACTATTTCAACGAAGGTCTTGAACCGCTGGTCCTTGCCGGACGCGCAAGCTTTGACAACAATGTACGTGCCGAGGCTTATGTAAAAGTGCAGGAATTTATGGCACCCGAAGCTCCCGAGGTAGACATGTATGTCAGCATTATGTTTGCACTTGCAAGAGCCGACCTTAACGGCGTCGAAATAAACGTGGAACGTCCTCACAACTACTACAAACTGCATTATTAAACCACTATAAACAGTGCGGTGCGGACACTCCCGTCACGGCGAATGTCCGCACTATTCCTTTTTTTGAGGTAATATAACGGGAGAGTAATTAAATGATCAGATACATTTTAAAAAGATTACTGGCGATGATACCCGTCATTTTGGCGCTTACTTTTGTGGTTTTTACTATTATGTATCTTACACCGGGCGACCCGACTGCCCGAATTCTCGGAAATGAGTACACTGCAGAAGCGAGTGCTATTCTTAAAACGGAGTTGGGTATTGACAGGCCTTTTATTGTGCAATATTTCAGTTATCTGGGAGGATTATTGCAAGGCGATTTCGGCAGATCATATATAACAATGGCTCCGGTCAGTGACGAGCTTTTTGCACGTTTTCCGAATACATTTACAATAGTAATATGGGCAATGGTATTTTGCGTTGGTGTGGGACTCCCGATTGGAGTACTCTCGGCAACAAAACCAAACTCGGTGTTTTCAAATATAACAATGGTCATAAGCCTTCTTGGTGTTTCGCTTCCGATATTCTGGCTCGGGCTTCTGCTTATTCTTTTATTTTCGGTTAATCTCGGCTGGCTTCCCGCAGGCAGCATGAACCACGGTTTCAGAAGTATTATATTACCCGCAATCACACTCGGCGCAAACTACATGGCAAATGTCATGAGAACAACAAGATCGTCCATGCTTGAAGCAATCCGTCAGGATTATATACGCACGGCAAGGGCAAAAGGTGTTGATAAAGGCAGCGTTATAAGAAAACACGCTCTGCCGAACGCACTTATGCCGACAATAACTGTTGTAGGTATGAATATCGGCGCATTACTCGGCGGTGCGGTTCTTACCGAAACGGTTTTTTCAATTCCCGGCACAGGACGCCTGCTTGTTGACTCGATCGGCAGCAGAGATACCCCCATGGTTCTCGGCTGTCTTGTCATAATGGCTGTGTGCGTTGCGATATCCAACTTAATAGTTGACCTTATCTACGCTTATATAGACCCGCGCATAAAAGCGGAGTACGCGGGAGGTGAGGCATAATGGCAGAAACTCCCGAAGTAAAGACATACAGTACAAAAAAAGATTTCATGAAAAAGTTCAAGAAAAAAAGCCGCTTTATGGAGCTTTGGTACCGTTTTCTTAAAAACAAACCTGCTGTAATAGGTCTTATCCTTTTTATTACTATTGTACTGCTTGCAATATGTGCTCCTCTGATTGCCGATTATAACGAAGTTGCAATTAAAATCGACATGGGCAACCGCTTTAATCCGCCGTTTACCGATAATCTGCTTGGTACCGATGAGTTTGGCAGGGATATATTTGCACGGATAGTTCACGGTGCCCGTATATCACTGACTATCGGGATATCTGCAATTACTGTTTCTTTTCTCCTTGGCGGAGCTCTGGGTTCCATCGCCGGCTTTTTCGGCGGAAGGTTCGACGGCTGGATAATGAGAGCAATGGATGTTTTTCTTTGCTTGCCCGATATGCTGCTCGCAATAGCAATCGTCGCCGCTTTCGGAGTAAGTACACTTAATATTACACTTGCAATAGGGCTTGCATTTACACCAAGAATGTCACGTGTCGTACGTGCGGCAGTCATGAGTGTACGCGGCAACGAGTATGTTGAAGCGGCAAGATGCATAGGAGCAAGAAACGGCAGAATAATAACAAGGCACGTTCTTATAAACTGTGTCGGGCCTATTATTGTGCAGATAACACTTTATGTGGCAAATGCAATTCTTACGATTTCCGCACTCAGCTTCATCGGTCTCGGAATCGAAATCCCGACACCCGAATGGGGAAATATGCTTGCAGAAGGCAGAGCGGCAATGCGCCAATACCCTCATTTAGTCATTGCACCCGGACTTGCCATATTCTTTACAATACTTTCGCTCAATCTGCTTGGTGACGGGCTTAGAGATACACTCGATCCGAGACTTAAACAATAGGAGATGAGATTATGAGTGACTCGTTAAATATTTTAGACATAAAAAATCTTACTATTGAATATTCAAGTGATGATGATGTTGTTAAGGCTGTAAACAACGTCAATATAGTCATCTCAAAAGGCAAAACACTTGGGCTTGTCGGTGAAACAGGTGCGGGAAAAACTACAACTGCTTTGTCGATACTCAACTTAGTACCGGAACCGCAGGGGAAAATAATATCCGGCGAGGTTTTCCTTGCAGGCGAAGATGTTCTGTCAATGAAGGAAAAACGGCTTCTCGAAGTCCGGGGCGATAAGGTCGCAATGATTTTCCAGGACCCGATGACATCACTCAACCCGATAAAAACCGTTGGCGAGCAAATCGCCGAAGGCATTAGAATACACAGTAAATTAAACAAAAAAGACGCAGCGGTCAAAGCAAGAGAAATGCTGGAGCTTGTGGGTATCCCGGGAGACAGAATACTCGAGTACCCCCATCAGTTTTCAGGCGGTATGAAACAGCGTGTCGTTATTGCAATCGCTCTTGCATGCAAACCCGATTTACTGATAGCAGACGAACCGACAACAGCACTTGACGTAACGATTCAGGCACAGGTGCTTAAACTCATTAATGAACTAAAGCAAAGCTATGACATGTCAATGCTGATGATAACCCACGATTTGGGAATCGTTGCCGAGGTCTGTGATGAAGTATCCATAATGTATGCAGGACGGATAATAGAACACGGAAGCCTTGAAGATATTTTTGATAATAAGATGCACCCATATACAAAGGGGCTTTTCGACTCGCTTCCAAATATCGAGGACAGACGCTCGGAGCTTAAACCTATTAAAGGATTAATGCCCGACCCGACAAATCTACCCTCCGGCTGCGCATTCCACCCGAGATGCGACTATGCGAGGCCCGAATGTTCGGTTGAGCAGCCAAAGGGTAAGAAAATCAGCGATTCTCACTATATTGAATGTCATTTATACAATGAAACAACAGAAAACAAGCTTGGAGGTACGAATGAATGAGCACTCCGTTGCTTGATGTAAAAAACCTCAAAAAATATTTCAAAACGCCAAAGGGACTGCTCCATGCAGTCGATGATGTCACTTTTACTATAGATGCGGGCAAAACTCTCGGTATCGTAGGTGAATCCGGCTGCGGCAAAACAACGGCAGGGCGTGCGATTTTAAGGCTTATCGAACCGACAGGCGGAGAAATCAACTTTGACGGTGTTGACATTGCTCGACTCAAAAAGAAAGAGCTGCTCCAAATGCGCCGCCACATGCAGCTTATTTTCCAGGACCCCTTTTCGTCCTTAAATCCGAGAAAAACTATCTTGCAAACAATTGAAGAGCCGATAATTTTAGCAAAGCTGATTCCCGACAAGGACAAACGTTTTATGCGTGTTCTCGAACTAATGGAAACAGTCGGGCTTGCAGAGCGTCTTATCAACGCCTATCCGCATGAGCTTGACGGCGGACGCAGACAACGCATCGGCATAGCCCGTGCTCTTGCGGTCGAGCCGAAATTTATAGTTTGCGATGAGCCTGTTTCCGCACTTGATGTATCCATCCAAGCACAGATACTCAATTTAATGAAGCAGATCCAACGAAACTCAAATCTCACATATATTTTCATCACGCATGACCTGTCTGTTGTCAATCACTTTTCAGATGATATAATCGTTATGTACCTCGGACGGCTTGTGGAAAAAGCCCCTGCCGAGGAGCTTTTCTCCAAACCCTTGCATCCATATACTAAAGCGTTGCTTTCGGCAATTCCGGTCCCCCGCATCCGCAACCGTCCGGAACGTATCCTGCTAAAAGGTGAAATAACATCACCCATTGCGCCGGAACCAATTTGCAGATTCGCAGGCCGCTGCGATTCATGCGAGCAGATATGTAACGAAAGCGAACCCCCACTGGTGGAAATCTCACCAAACCACTTCGTCGCATGCCACCTGGTAAAATAATTTTATTGTATATATCCGTAATAATATTGTATAATTATTCTCCAACTAAAAGTAGAAGAGGGATTAATGAGACGGCTAATTTGCACAGGGTTGGTTATACTGATGTTATTTGCGATGTCGCCTTCGGCTGCAGCGTATACTGACTTGTCCTGGGATGATTTTACGGACATCATCGGTACTCATTCTGTTAATCCCGAGATACCTGCATACCGTGAATATTTAGCAAGTGCTTTAAACATCACGCCGCAGAATAATATAATTATTGAAGCATCCTCGTTTACACGTTATGAAGAGGGTGGTTTTCTCATTGAGCCCGAGATTTTCACAGATTTCGAAGAAATGCCCGGAGTCTCTGTACTTACGGGTGAAACCGCCATTATCGAGTTTGATGTGACAATACCGGAAACGGGAATGTATGAAATTAACCTCGAATATTACCCGATAGAGGGGAAAAGCTCTGCAATTCAACGAAGTCTCTTTATTGACGGAAATCTGCCATACCGTGAAATGGCACTTATCGAGCTTCCGAGAATATGGCAAAGCAAGGAAGCAATTGCAGCAGCAGAAACCGGGCATTTTGTATGGGAACGGGATAACAGGGGTAACGACCTCAAACCGGTTATGCTCGAATCACCCCGGTGGGTATCTAAAACAATCAGAGACTCGGGCGGATATATATCAAGTCCGTTATTAATAAACCTTGAAGCGGGCAAACGCACAATATCACTCTACTCTCTTCGCGAACCGATGCTGCTCAGACGTATTACTCTGACAAGCAGTGAAATAACACCCGATTACACAAATGCACTTGCAGCATGGACCTCTACAGGAGCAGCAATCACCTCCGGGCACAATATTATAATAGGTGCACAAGATGCAGTACGCACAAGCTCGCAGATGCTCTATCCCATTCAGGATCAGTCATCACCCTCGGTAACACCATACAGCCCGAAGTATTTTCTGAATAATACCATCGGGGGAAATTCATGGCGTATGGCGGGGCAATGGATTGAGTGGGATTTTTCTGTTCCCGAAACAGGTTTTTACGAGCTTACAATGCACAGCAGACAAAACTTCAGGCGAGGCACCTATGTATCACGGAGAATCAGTATAAACGGCGAAGTCCCCTTCACCGAGCTTGAAGATTACGGTTTCCGCTTTAACAGGCACTGGCGTATGGATAGCCTAAGCGATGACGAAGGGACTCCGTTTAAGTTTTTCTTTGAAGCGGGAAAAGTACACACAATTCGTATGGAAGCAGTTCTCGGAGAGCTTGGGGAAATAATTTCGACTGTTCGCGACTCTGTTTATGAGCTGAATAATATCTACCGCAGGGTTATTTCAAGAACAGGTGTTCAGCCCGACCGGTTTGCCGATTACCAGATTGCAAGAGCACTGCCCGAGCTGCGCTCACAAATGACTGTAATTAGAGACGACCTTGACAATGTACTCGATGAGCTTCGCAGAATAGGCGGTCAAAGCAGCGAAAGAGAACGTGTACTTGTCACAATGCGCGACCAGCTGAGTACTCTTGTCAACAATATTGAACTTTTCCCGAGGCATGTTTCATCCTTCAGGGTAAATATAAGGGCCTGCGGTGCTTGGCTCAACGAAGCGATAGAGCAGCCTTTGCAGCTTGATTTCATCAGTATCCATTCACCCGATGTAAAGGTTGAAAGCCCGAGAAACAATATTTTCCACAGGATATGGCATGAGATAAGCCGCCTTTGGTATTCCTTCATAATAGACTATAATCAGGTCGGAAACGTTACGGAGGACGGTGATGTAATTACACTCTGGATTGGCTCGGGACGTGACCAGGCAAATGTCATCAAGGCACTTATTGATGAAAATTTTACCCGCAGTCACGGAATCAATGTAAACGTCATGCTGGTTGATATGAATACACTTCTGCAGGCATCGCTTGCAGGGCAGGGTCCCGATGTTGCAATACAGGTGGCAAGCGAGCTGCCGATGAACTTCGGGCTTCGCGGCTCTGTTATGGACTTGAGCGGTTTTGACGGCTTTGATGAGGTCAGTGCAAGATTCGCCGAAAGCGCAATGGTACCGTACGAATTTGAAGGCAGGACATTTGCACTTCCCGAGACCCAGATATTCCCGATGATGTTCTACCGCAGGGATATCCTTGCCGAGCTTGAAATGGAGCTTCCGCAAACATGGGATGATGTTTCCGTATTAATGTCCGAGCTTGCGTTTAACCATATGGAGTTCGGAATGCTGCCGAGCGAGCAGATATTCACTATGCTGCTTTATCAGCATGGCGGGCAGTATTATAATGAAAACAAAACACGCTCCGCTCTTTACAGAGAAGAAGCCATCAACGCATTTAGAATGTATACCGAGTTTTATACCGATTATAAACTCGACCGCGCAACAAGTGTTGAGGAAAGATTCAGAACCGGTGAAACTCCGATTATAATCACCGATTATACATTCTATAACAATCTGCAGATATCAGCTCCCGAGCTTCGGGGAATCTGGGGTTTTGCACCTGTCCCCGGCATACGTATGGAGGATGGGAACATCAACCGTGCAGTCAGCAGTAACGGAGGCGGAGCGGCAGCGGCAACAGCTATGATTGGTGTCATGGGGGGAAGCGGCAGCGCAGCTGTAATGATGGAGTCCACACAGTACCCACAGCAGGTTTGGCAATTTTTATCATGGTGGACATCGGCAGATACTCAGGTCCGTTTCGGGCGTGAAATGGAAAGCCTTATGGGACCCGCCGCCCGTGTACCGACCGCAAATCAGGAAGCATTTTCTAAAATGCCCTGGCCTGCACAGGATTACAGAGCGCTTCGCTATCAATTTAACTTTGTTCAAGGCATTCCTCAGGTACCCGGCGGGTATCTGACATGGCGTAATATAAACAATGCATTCTATGCAGTTACAACACCCGCAACCGACCGCCCGTTTGCCAACCAACGCCTCCCGATGCCGCGAGAAGAACTCATGGACAGAGTAATACTCATAAACGATGAAATAAGATATAAACGAATAGAATTCGGACTGCCATTGGAGTAGGTGTCAGGAGGACGGTTCTGATACCGGTTAAGGAATGTTATGGAAAGATTGCCGGCAAACCCTAATAGTTTAAGAGCAAGAATCGGGCGCGAGAAGGTCAGCTATCTCATGCTTGCGCCTTATTTCGTTTTGTTCTTTATGTTTACGGTTCTTCCGGTTGTTATTTCCATATTTTTCAGCTTTACATATTTCGATATGCACTCATTGCCGCAGTTTATCGGCTGGGGTAACTATTCGAAGCTTCTGCTCGAAGATGACCTTTTTATCATCGCACTGCGTAACACCTTGATTCTTGCAGTTGTAACGGGACCTGTCAGTTATATCCTATGTGTGCTTTTTGCATGGATAATCAATGAATTTCGGGGATTTGTCAGAGCACTGCTGACACTGGTTTTTTACGCCCCGTCCATCAGCGGGCAGGCATTTCTTATCTGGAGCATAATCCTCACAGGCGACCGTTATGGATTTTTAAACGGCACACTCATGCAGTTCGGGTTTATCCAGGAAGCAATTCTCTGGATGCAGACCGAAAAATATGTTCTTCCTTTTCTGATTGTGGTGCAATTATGGTTATCACTCGGAACGGGATTTCTTGCGTTTATAGCAGGGCTTCAAACCGTGGATAAAACACTGTACGAAGCCGCAGCAATCGACGGTGTTTCAAACCGCTGGCAGGAGCTTTGGTTCATTACCCTGCCGTCAATCAGACCGCAGCTTATGTTCGGAGCAATAATGCAAATCACGGGAAGCTTTGCTATTGCAGATGTTTCTCTGTTTCTCGCAGGCAACCCCTCGGTCAACAACTCGGGCGCAACAATTGTCACTACCCTGCTCGACTACGGCGGTATCCGCTTCGAAATGGGATACGCATCGGCAATTGCAACCGTCCTCTTTATCATGATGGTCGGTACAAACAAAGCCGTCCAGAAATTACTGAAACGAATCGGCGAATAGTCAGAAGCTAAAACATAGACCGGACACTCAATTACAGGAGAAAACCTCAAACATAGGAGAAAACAAATGTCATCAGGAACAAATCTTTCAAATAAACATTATGTCCTTGACCCTAAGGGACGGCCTGTCCGTATCCGTGCGTCAAAGCATAATAAGGTTAACCGCAGCCCTGCAGGAAACATGCTGCTGTTTATACTTATGGCATTTTGCGGCCTGTTTATGATTTTGCCGATTGTAATGATTGTAAACAACTCACTTAAGCCGCCCGATGAATTATTCCAGTTCCCGCCGAGGTTATTTGTAAGAAACCCGACACTTGACAATTTCGCCGACCTGTTTGTGCTTATGGGTGAAACATGGGTGCCGTTTTCAAGATATATACTTAACACCCTGATAATCACAGGCGGCGGTGTCGTCGGGCATGTACTGTGTGCATCTCTTGCGGCATATCCGCTTGCAAAACGCAAATTCCCCGGCTCAAAGCTTCTCTTTTCAATCGTTGTCCTCTCTATGATGTTCTCCTGGACAGTCACACAGATACCGAACTACATGATAATTTCAACCCTCGGGATCAACAACACATATCTTGCATTAATACTGCCCGCATGGTCATTCGGAATAGGTCTGTATTTAATGAAACAGTTCATGGAACAGATACCCGACTCGATAATCGAATCCGCACGAATCGATGGAGCAAGTGAGATAAAAGTCTTCTGGCAGATAATCATGCCGAATGTCAAACCCGCCTGGCTGACACTTGCAATATTCCAGTTCCAGATTCTCTGGGGTAATACAGGCGGAATGTTCCTGCGAAGCGAGGAGCTTAAGCCGATGCAGTTTGCAATGCAGCAAATAATGGCAGGTGGCGCAGCCCGTGCCGGAGCATCCGCAGCAGTAGCCTTTATAATAGCAGCAATTCCAATTACTTTCTTCTTAGTCTGCCAGTCAAGCATATTTGAAACAATGACAACCTCGGGTATAAAGGAATAAGCAAAGGAATAAACATGAAGTTAAGACAAAGCATTTCCATCTTAATAATCGTAATAGTTATTGCAACTATGGTACCGCTTTTTGCACTCGCCGATGATTCCGTGCCGTATGATACCTATGTGTACGATTATTGGGAGTATATAGTATTCACTCCCGCACCGTATGTGCCGGGTGAAACAATATCGGGAATAGCTTTGGGAATCGGAGCACTGAACGACCCGCAGGGAATATATATCGCACATGACAATGCGGTATATATTACAGACACCGGGAATAACAGAATTGTTATACTCGAGCCGGATTTGCATACAGTCAGAGATGTAATCACAACATTTGAAAACGAAGGGAAAACCGACAGCTTCGACAGGCCAAGAGGAGTTGCAGTTACAACGGATAACATAATTTACGTGGCAGATACCGAAAACAGACGGGTTGTTGCACTTGACGGAAACGAAGCAATCAAAACCGTTTCAAACCCGCAGTCCGAAATGCTCGGGGATGATTTCGATTTTGTACCGCTCAAAGTAACAGTAGACTTTGCAGGACGTGTATTTGTGATAGCACGAAACATGTTTCAGGGAATAATGACATTTAACAGCGACGGCGAGTTTATCGGATTTTACGGTACTATTAACGTTAATATCACATTATGGCAAAGATTCTGGCGGGCACTGTCAACACAGGAGCAAAGAGCACGTCAGCAGCTCTTTATCCCGACGGAATTTACAGGACTCGATGTTGACCCCGCAGGATTTGTATACGCCTCAAACATTGACAGAGACGGAGAGCAAGCCGTGCGAAGACTTAACCCGAACGGTGAGGATGTGCTGCGAAAAGGCATAAATGATAATGTCGGCGGCGACCTTTTAACATGGCCCGCATCACCGAGCCCGTTTTCCGGGCCGAGCAACATTATCGATGTAACCTACAGAGGAGACGGAATGTATTCTCTTCTCGATTCAAGGCGGGGCCGTATTTTCACATATGATTATGAAGGAAACCTCCTTTATATCTTCGGCGGAATGGGACAGCAGGCAGGAACATTCAGACAGCCTACGGCAATAGCCGCACAGGAAAACAGAGTGCTTGCGCTCGACGCAATAAGAAACGAAATCATCACCTTCGAGCAAACCCTTTACGGCGAGCTTATCAACAAAGCGGTTTCGCTCCGCTACAGCGGTGACGAGGCAAAAGCAGTAGAAACATGGCGTGAGGTACTCAAGTTAAATGAAAACTTCGAGCTTGCAAATGCAGGTATCGGCAAAGCATATTTAACAGCCGGAAATAACAGTACCGCAATGTATTATCTCAGGCTCGGCATGGACAGGGAAAATTACTCAATTGCATTTCGTCGCTGGCGCAATGATTTACTGAAGGATAATATCGGATGGATTCTAAGCGTTGCAGTCGGCGGTATATTCGGTTATGTAATTATCAGGACGGTAATCCGCCGCCGCCGTAAACACATCGAAATTGACGACGGAGGAGGTGCATTTGATGCGTAAATATTTCTCCCGTGAAAAATTCGGATATATGTTCGGAATTCTCGGCAAACCAATTGATTCCTTTTACGAAATACGTTACAGGGATCAGGGAAGTGTTCCGCTTGCCGTTATCTGTGTATTTGTTTTATCGGCACTTTTTACCGTAAACCGTGTATTTGCCGGTTTTGTTGTCAATGAAATTAATCCGCGGACAATTGACGGAATCACCGAAATGGGAGCATTTTTCCTGCTGCTCGGGCTTTTTTGTGTCGGAAACTGGGCCGTCACCTGCCTTATGGAGGGTGAGGGGCGGATGCGGGATATCGTAACTGTTGCCGGATATGCAATGCTTCCTATAATGCTCGCTCTCGGTCCCGCAACGATATTAAGCAACGTAATCTCCTTTGAGGAAGCGGCTTTTTATCACATTATCATCGGTGTAAGCATAGCCTGGACAGGCGTACTGTTGCTGCTCGGTATTATGACAGTTCATAATTACACACTCCTCAAAACTATAATAACCCTTGTGCTTACCTTTATAACAATTCTGATTCTTATTTTTATCGGTCTTCTTATAATGGACTTGTTAAATCAGATTTACGGATTCCTTTTTTCGATATATACAGAGCTTGTCTTTAGATTTTAGTAATTAAATTAACAGTTAAGGTATTAAAGTATGGCAAAGAAACGCAGAGAAAAAAAACCATATAAAATGAAATTCACAACAAAGCTGCTGCTTGTAATAATTGCAGTTGCCGCATTGATTGTGCTTTCTTATCAAGGTTATCTGACGCTGCGTTACAGGCTGCATAACGGGCACCTTGCCATCCTTGAAGAATATAAGCATTCCTCCGAGAAAGGGTTTGCTTTTCATGTCCCCGATGGTGCCCCGCCGGCGGATATTCCGGATTACACACTTGCTGCGGAAAGTAACGAGCTTCGATTATATGTCGATGAAAGCACGGGCAATGCGGCAATCTATGATAAGCGCAGCAGCAGTATTATTTATTCTGTCCACCCCGATATGCCGGGTGACCCGGTGGCATCCGATTTAAACAAAAGCCTTCTTCAATCGCAGTTAACGCTGAGCTATTTTACCCCGATGCGGATTCCGGGGAACTTTAACAGCTACGACCATGCAGTTTCACTCGGGCAATTCAGAATCGAATCCATATCGGACGGATTTCGCGTTATATACACGATCGGCGATATATCGAGCCCGACAGGGATTGTCCCCGTTTATATCACTCCCGAAAGACTCCTGTCGATACTCGCTCCCCTTGAAGGAACCCGTGCATATAACCGGAACTTAATGAGGTATGTCGAATCAACCGTTGCCCCCGGTCATATGGAGCTTATAGCCGCTGCACGTACCGGAACCGCAACACTTCGTGAAATGAACGAGGTTTTTGAGTCACTTGGATATACTGCAGAGGACTTTGCATCGGACATGGCGGGTTCGGGCATTGAAGAAGCAGTCCCGCTCCATTTTACGGTCCCTGTTGAGTTCCGTCTTGACAGAGACAGCCTTATTGTAAATGTAAATGCGGACGACATCCGTGAGTATGCGGGCGGGCGGATTGATGAAATACAGCTTATGCGGGGCTTCGGTGCCGGCAGCATAAACGAGGAAGGGTATCTTGTCGTCCCAAATGGTTCGGGTTCGCTCATATATTTTAACAATAAAAAAACCTATGCAGATGAATATATGCAGTTCATTTACGGGCAGGACCCGATGCTCAGGGAGTATGCAACACTTGGGAACACCGAGGATGCACGCTTTCCGTTTTTTGGAATCGAAGCGGGCAGCCGTACCATACTTGCAATGATAGAGAGCGGCGAATCACAGGCATATCTCACAGCCGGTATATCCGAAATGTTTAACTCTTATAACTATATTTACCCCGGTTTCATTCTCAGAGGAAGCTTGTCTCTTGCAATGTTCGGAATGACGGGAAATGAAGCAACACTCCCCGTTGTCGAGCGTGATATGCCGAAAATTGACCTCACGATCAGGTATATGATTTTGGAAAACAGCGGTTATTCGGGTATGGCAGCACGTGCCCGTGAGCTTCTGATTGAAAACGGCTCACTTAATGCAGAGTTATTGCCGCAAAACGACATACCGTTTTATATGGACCTCGTAGGCAGCGTAATGGGTCAGAAATTCCTCGCAGGCATCCGCTACATGGGTCAGATTCCGATGACAACATTTTCCGGCGCCGGTGAAATTGTCGATTATTTTAATAAAAATGATGTCACAAGACAGGTAATAAACTATCAGGGCTGGTTCAACCGCGGATATTATCACGATGTTTCCGACAAAATCAGGCCTGTAAGGCAGCTTGGAAATGTAAGGGAGCTTGAGCAGCTAGCAAGGCATGTTGAAGGAAAAGACGGAAAGCTGTATTCCGACACAACCATGCTGACAGTCCCCTGGAGCTCAAGACGGTACCGCTGGGACCTTGAATCAACAAGATATTACGGCGGCGGTATGGTTGGCGGCTTCGGGCTTGTAAACCCGGTAACCCTGTTTAATACATTTTCACTCGGTTATCTTGAAGTCATGTACAATGCGCTGAGTCCGAGATTTTTAACCCGTTATATGGATGATTATATTAAAGCTTTTTCAAAATATGACGTTACGGGAACCTCGCTTCGTGACATGGGTGATTTTCTTGCTTCCGACCGGAGGCGCACGGGAGTCATTCACCGTGAAGATGCAAAGGACATAATAATGTACAATATGGAAAAACTGCAAAACCAAGGGCAGCCGCTCATGATAACGGGCGGGAACATTTACGCTCTGCGTTTTGCAGATGATATTATCAATATGTCGCTTAATCATAATTCCTTTTATATTGTTGATGAAGAAATCCCGTTTTATCAAATGATATTACACGGAAGAATAAATTATGCCGGTTTCCCGATTAACCTTTCCTCCAATTTTAATATGGATGAAATTATTCTCCGTCTCGTGGAATACGGAGCTTCTCCGCACTTCGCTTTCACTCATGTAAGCGCAAATGAAATGAAATATACCGGAGCAAACTGGATGTACAGCACAGATTATCACAATTGGAGAAGCACCGCCGCTGATATATATCATGAGGTAAACGGCGCACTTAGCATAGTATCGGGAGCAGAAATAGCGTCTCATGAAATACTCCCGGACGGATTACGCATCATTACCTACAGTAACGGTGTTAAAATTATCATTAACCGCTCACGGCAGGCACTTGTATATGACGGAATAACAATACCTGCAACCGGATTTACAGTAAAGGAGGCGGCAAGTTGAAGCTGACGCTTGCAAGAAAAAAATCCATTGTCGGATTAATCTTTGTAATGCCCTTCCTGATTGGTTTTACGTTTTTTATTGCGTACGGGATAATAACCACCGTCCGTATGAGCTTCTCCGATGTAATAGTTGCAGGGGCAACCTCCGGTGTTGAAATGTCCTGGAACAATTTCGTAAACTATATTAATGCATTTACTGTCCATCCGACATTCCCCGAGGTGCTCGGCACATCAATTCTCAACATGATTATTGACGTTCCGCTTATAATCTTCTTCTCGCTCTTTATGGCGCTTTTGATTAATCAGAAATTCCGCGGACGTACAATCGTACGTGCAATATTTTTCATGCCTGTTATTTTAGGTGCACCGGCAATTGCAAATGCATTGCTCGCTGCCCGTGCCATGATGGTCGGCGGTGTAAGCCCCGCTTCACCCGAGGTTATGGCATCGCTTGGTTCAAACTTGAATGTTGATGTAAACTATTATCTGTATATGCTCAGCGACCTTGCTATTCCGGAAACTCTTATAGGATATATTGTTGATGCCGTTCATAGGATTAATAACATTATTATTGCCTCGGGTGTTCAAATAGTGATTTTCCTTGCCGCACTGCAGTCAATTCCGCCGACGGTTTATGAAGCGGCAAAAATCGAAGGGGCAACCCCATATGAAACCTTCTGGCTTATCACCTTCCCGATGGTTTCACCGCTTATACTTACAAATGTTGTATATACAATCATCGACTCATTTACAACAAGCCCCGTTGTTACGCTCTCTTACAGTACAATTTTCTCAGATTACAACTACGGTCTCGGCTCTGTATTCAGCCTTATAAGCTCACTTGCCGTATGCCTGATACTTGTAATTGTAGCTCTTATTCTCGGAAAACGGACGTTTTATCAAACGTGATACCACATTCAAATCAAACGGAGACATCATATATGCAATCATTATCAAAAAAATTCAACCAATTAAAAAATGACCCGACCATTTCAAGCAAGCGAGGCAGAGCCGAACGGAAGCTTAAGGAGTGGGTATTTGCGCTGTTCCGCACTGCTTTGGTACTTGGGATTTCCTATGTCATTTTAAGCCCTCTTATCGGCATTATCGCAAGCTCATTCTTTTCAAATGAAGATAACTACAACCCGATTGTTTATTTGATTCCGCAGTCCCCTACGCTTGAGCGGTATATTACGTCGATTATGCGGATGGATTATTTTACCGTTCTCGGCAATATGATGCTTTATGTTGTAGGGCTTACAGTTTTGCAGGTAATTGTATGCTCGATGGCGGGATACGGCTTTGCAAGATTTAACATTCCGTTCAAACGGGTCCTCTTTGCATGCGTTATAATAACGATAGTTTTACCGTCGCACACTATAATGTATCCCTTGTACACAACGTTTCAGACCTTTAACCCGCTCGGAATCGTCGGTCTTTTTAACGAAGGCAGCAGCGTAAATCTGCTCGGAACACCATGGCCCGTAATAATCATGACCGCATTAGGTGTTGGACTCCGCTCGGGGCTTTATATATTCATTTTCAATCAGTTTTTCAGAGGACTCCCGAAAGAAATCGAAGAAGCCGCACTCATCGACGGAGCAGGCAATATCCGCACATACCTGCAGGTAATGATGCCGAATGCAACAGCGGCAATAGTAACCGTAACAATCTTCTCCGTTGTCTGGCAATATAACGACAACTTTCTCGGCAGGCTTTTTAACGTAAGCGATGACATCCTGCTCAGCCGCAGAATCGGCTCACTCCAGGCAACAATCGCAAATCTCGACCAAATCCGCGACCCCTCAATCACAACCCTCTACGTCTATGCAGGCGTTGTACTGATGATACTGCCGCTGCTGCTGATATACATCTTTATGCAAAAACATTTAATCGAAGGAATCGAACGAAGCGGCATTGTTGGATAATAAAAAACATGATATAATTTTATAAATATGTAAACATGAAAGGATGAATAATGAAGATGAAAAAATGGCTTAGCGTAATTGTTTGTTGTTGTATGATGCTGACTGTTCTTGCAGCATGCGGTGACGGCAATGGACAAACCGAAACGACTCCGGCCCCTGAACCGACGCCTGAGGTTGCTCCTAATCCTGCGCCTGCACCTTCGGCAATTTATGTGCTTGACTTCGCAGACGGGAAAACCGATTTTCTTGCGATAAATACCGGAACCCCCGGGACCGACAGAAATTCCGGTATGGTCATCTCAGACCTTGACGGCGGGAAAGCATTAAAGCTTACGACTGAGGGTGGACATATACGCCTTGGAATCAATGTGGCTGGATTGCTTGGTGACCGTATACCCGATGTCAGAAATGTAGTTTTTGATATTTATGCAGATTACCCCGACGGCAACTTCAGCGCTGTATCGGGCAGAATTACCGCAATGAATGACGAGCCTGATACACCCTTTGCCGAAGAAAAATGGCAAATATATCTTGCATCCGGAAATCCGAAGGAAGCAGTTTTCAAAATAGAAACTGTCGATGGTTTTCTTACTGCAGGACCGACCTTTATTGAGTTTTCATGTCTTGTAAACGGACCGGCTGACAGGGGTGAAACACCTGCCGATATTTATATCAAGTCCATCACTTTCTTTGATAATAACAACGAGGCAATTGCGCTCAATACAGGAGCCGGATGGGCACATCCCGAGGGTTGGGGTGATTCTGTTGCTCTGAGCAATTGGGAACTTCCGTATCCGCCGCCCGACGGCAACCCCGGCGGCTGGCAAACATGGTTTACACCGGGAACAGACGACATCTTTGATGATCTTCATATGCCCTGGGAAATTCTTGCCGCTTCATACGGAATCGTGTTCGAAATGGAGCAGCCTGATAGTTTTGGACTGGTTCTTTTCGGAGAAAATATTAACGGTTGGAGCTCACCCAACTGGAGCAGAGATTATTCAAGTTACTGGAGTAACGGCAAGCTTACAGTTATGTGGGATGATTACGGTGAAGACCCGTCTTTGATGAACGATACAGACGAGGACGGAACTCTTGGTAAAATCGCCATGGGTAACTGGAACGGCGATAATATCAGTTCAGTCTATCTTTTATACGATGCAGAATCCGTAGATATAGAATAGGGAGGAAAGAATAAATGAAACGTTTTATTGCATTATTAATCAGCATTACATTTCTGTTTGTTATGGTCGCTGCCTGCGGTGATAATAATCAAACCGGCGGCGGAGACCCGACCGTGACGGGACCCGGACCTGCCTTAAGCTTCGGTGACGGTGAAGACGGCGTGGAAGGCGGCCCGCCGACCTTTGTACCTCCCGACTACAGCATGCCCGACAAGGATGCGGATGTTTACCGCACAACAGCAGACGGAAGAAGACATATTATTATCGGTACATTTTATGATATGTATTACGACTCGACTCATAACGATATTTTTGATAACCCGACTGTCACAAATCCGGAGACGGCACAAATGGAGCTTGATACAGTCCGTTATGTCGAGGATAAATACAATGTCTATATAGAGTTTGTAAATATGACATGGGACGGAATTATCGAAAATATCCCGATTTCAATTATGAGCGGATTTCCCGATGCCGATGTATATCTCGGTGACACACAATTTATAATACCTGCGATTCTCAACGGAATGGGAACCTCTCTTGAGGATATGGGAATCCCGTCGAACCACGATGTTTTCGCTCCCCCGGGAGAAAGTATCGTAATGGAAAGCTTTAAAATCCCCGGACAGGATAAAACATATATGTTCCGGAGCGCAGGGGTTAACACAGGCATGTATATGCTTGGGTACAACCGTGAAATACTGCAAAGACACGGCCTTGAAGACCCTCAGGATTTATGGGGCAAGGGTGAATGGACATGGGATGTATTTAAAGATTACTGCCGCACCATAACCGATGTGTCTCAGGATATCTATGGATACAGCGGATACTGGACAAATTTCCTGCAAAGCATGCTGTTTACAAATGACACTGCATTTGCAGGCGGACCCGTCCAAACCCTTGATTCGCCAAAAACTCTTGAGGTTCTGAATTTCATCCATGAGCTTTATAATGTTGATAAAACAGCCCGTCCCTGGAATCCCGACGACTGGTCAATAAACAACAGCCTTTTTGCCGAAGGTAAATCGGGCTTTTGGATTTCAGCTTTCTGGATAAACGATGAATTCGGCGGGTTAAATACAACCTTTGATATCGGAATGGTTCCGTTCCCCGTCGGCCCGCAGGGAAATGCCGAGACCATGGCAACAACAAACATATCCGGAAACTATTATTTCATCCCCCGCTACATAAAGGATGCCGATGAGGTCTTTAATGTTATGTATGACCTGGCAAACTGGTTTGACGGCGACCTTGAATACCGCGATGACCTCGGTTGGTTCTTCGACAGTATGATTTCTCAGGCGAATATTGATTATTACATGAAAGTAGCAGGACGCATGGGCTTTGACCTGTTTGACAGCCTGGGCTTCGGACCGTCGTTTGACATGATGATTGAAAATACAACAGGTCCTGCCACATATACACCTGCTCAGTATGTTGAAACATTTAAGCAGGTATATCAGGATGCACTCGACAACTATTTTGGTAATTAGGAGCTAAATTAATTAATGATTAAATTAGTAGTATTGGTTGTTATAATTACAACTGCAGTAATTGTGCTTATGGCTTGTTCACCTGCGTCAAAAGACGCAGGTGACGAGTCTGATTTTGACCCGGACAGCGACCCGGTCCCGGATATAATTATAGACCCGGAACCTGATTCGCCGCCCGACCTTACGCAGCAACAGCCCGAACTGCCGCCTCCACCCGAGGAGTATCCCGAGCCAACGCTTGCTCCGGTGCAAACTCCAAGTCTTATCATGCCGATGAATGAAGATATAACGGCACTTGAGTTTGCAAAGGATATGGGAGCAGGCTGGAATCTCGGCAACACCCTCGATGCCGTTCTCGGTGCAAATACTGCAGTATCAGTTGCCATCCAGGAAACTGCATGGGGAAATCCGATAACATCAAGAGAAATGGTGGAGCTGCTGAGTGACTCGGGTTTTAATACCCTTCGCATACCGATTACATGGCAGCGCTTTATCGGTCCTCCCCCCGATTATATTATCGACACGGCAATCATAAACCGTGTGCAGGAGATCGTCGATTGGGCTTTTGAGTTTGATATGTATGTAATTATCAATACTCACCATGAGTCCTGGAATTTCCCGTCGGCAGACAATAAAGCGGCTGTTCACATCATGACGGCACTTTGGCATCAGGTCGCTTCACATTTTGCCGGATATTCGGAAAAGCTTATATTTGAAAACATGAATGAGCCGAGACTTTGGGGAACAGGCTACGAATGGACAGGCGGAACTCCGGAAGCCCGAAGCGTAATAAACGGCTGGAACTTTATATTCATGAATACAGTAAGAGCAACGGGTTATAACAACGAAAAACGTTTCCTGCTCATACCGACACATGCGGCAAGCGCAGACCCAGCACCAATTGAGGATATGTGGACACCCCGTAATGACGAGCGTGTCATGGTTTCCGTACACGCTTACACTCCTTACGAGCTTGTTCTTAACACAAGCAGCAGCCGTAATACCTTCGACCCGAATAACACTGCCGACACACGAGATATTGACGCACTATTCGAGCGTCTTGACAAACGTTTTATTTCACGCGGAATTGCGGTAGTTATGGGTGAAACCGGAATGCTCAACAAAGACGAAAACCACGCAGACCGTGCAAGATGGGCAGACTACTACACTTCAGTCGCCGCAAACCTCGGCATCCCATGCATCTGGTGGGATAACGGCATCCGCTCCACAACCACCAACGAAGCTTTCGGCCTCATGCACCGTCAAATCCCAATGTGGTACAACCCCGAAATAGTTGATGCTTTTGTGAAAAATCAAGGCTAGATGAAGCAGCAGGGATGCTATTCTATACTTTTAGTATCTCAGTCAGTTCCGTGTCGGTTGCCGGAATTCCCTCGATACTAAAAGTATAGAATAGCATCCCTGCTGCTTTAATAAAAAATATTTTCATAAAAACGCTAAAGTTTTGTAAAATTGTTCCGATAACAGATACAAGGCGTACTATGCAAGGACGCAAAATAATAAAATTAATTGGAGGGATCCTAGTATGAAAACCGGAAACGTTGGAGGCACAAATCCGTACGCAAGTTACCAAAAGACTCAAAACACACAAAACGCAGCAAAGAAAACCCAGGCACCTGCAAACGATTTATTCAAAGCACCTGTAGACACATTCACACCATCGAAGCATGTTAAAGGTGCTGCAGACCCCGGTAAGCTTGACCAGCTCTGGAGAGATACAGACCATGCAATAGATGCAGTAAGAAAGCTTTTATCTTCTGCTCTTGGCAGAGATGATGCATCCGGACAAGGCTTCTGGGCTCTAAGATCGGGAAATATTAAACTCAGTGAAGCCGACAGAGCACAAGCACAGCAGCTTATAAGCGAAGACGGTTTCTTTGGCGTAAAGCAAACAACCGACAGACTCGTCGGATTTGCAAAAGCAATGGTTGGTGAAGGCGCAAGCGAAGCACAAATCGAAAAAATGCGTGCTGCAGTTCAAAAAGGTTTCGATGAAGTCGCAAGAATGTTCGGCGGATTCGACAAGCTCCCGCAAGTCACAAAAGACACACATAAAGCAGTAATGCAAGCATTTGACGACTGGAAAGCCGGAGGCTCCGCTGCTGCCGCAAAAGATTAATAAATCTAAAACAATAAAAATAAAAAAAGAGCCTCAAGGGGTTCTTTTTTTTGTTCATTTGTTGTATTATACTAAAAGTGCAAATTTTCAATGAATATGGTAAGGATGAGGGAATAATAAATGGGTAGTTCAATAGACTTCAATAAAATCGGTAAACTCGGCTTCGGTTATATGCGTCTTCCGAAAAAAGGCGACGGCTTTGATTATGACCAAATTAACAAAATGGCAGATACATTTCTTGAAAACGGAGGCACTTACTTTGATGCAGCTTATGTCTATACAGGCGCAGAGGAAGCACTTCGTGAAACAGTTGTAAAGCGTCACCCGAGAAACAGCTTCCAAATAGCGACAAAAATACCAATCGGTATGATTAATAAGGACAGACCGAAAGAACATTTCATTGAAGAATCTTTAAAAAGACTCGGCACCGATTATATAGACTTTTATTTGCTTCACGGGATTAATAAGGGTGCAAGCAAAGAAGCCGAAGAAAAAGGTGTATGGGATTATCTTAAAGAGCTTAAATCAAAAGGTATAATCCGTCATATCGCCTTTTCATTCCACGGTCACCCCGAAGACCTTAACGAAATACTCTCAAGGCATCCCGAAACGGAAATGGTTATGCCTCAACTGAATTATGACGATTGGGATAAACCAAAAGTTCAGGCAAAACGTATTTATGAAATTTTAAGAGAATACAATACTCCGATAGTCGCAATGGAGCCTCTGCTCGGCGGTAAGCTCGCAAGCACCGATTCTCCGATTGCAGATATATTTAAGGCTGTAAACCCTGATGCATCCGTTGCATCCTGGGCACTTCGTTTTATCGCAGAGCTTGAGGGAATATTTGTAACCCTCAGTGGTATGAGCACCTATGAGCAGGTAACCGACAACATCAAGACATTCTCTGATTTAAAACCGCTCTCAAATGATGAAAAGTCCAAAATACAAGAAGCAGTCAAAGCACTTCGTGCAATGCCCCGCATTGAATGCACATCATGCGATTATTGCAAGGACTGCCCCGAAAATATCCCGATTCCGAATTTAATCCATCTTTATAACGACCACCTGATTCACAAAACCACAACAAACTTTGAAGGCTCCTACGGCTGGATGACAGGCGGCAGAGGCAAAGCAAAAGACTGCACCTCCTGCGCAGCCTGCGAAAAAATCTGCCCCCAAAACCTCGAAATTATTGATACCATGAAAAAAGTATCTAAACTATTTGATTAAAATAGTAAGTCAACGGAAAATTTACGAGGTTCTTAAATGAAAGAGAAAAAACTCAAAATCCTTGTTGTGGAGGATTCAAAACTCAATCAGGAAGTTCTGCGCAGAATTCTGGCTAAGGACTATAATATAGTTCTCGCACAAGACGGTACAGAAGCTTTGGAAAAAGTAAAAGTCGAGATTCCGGACCTTATTTTACTCGATATCATCCTTCCGGGAATTGATGGTTTCGATGTTCTTACTGAACTAAAAAAATGTGATGAATCACATTTGATACCCGTTATAATTATTTCAGGCAGATCAAACCCTGATGATGAAGTAAAAGGATTAAAACTGGGTGCGGTAGATTATATAACAAAACCGTTTCATGAAATTGTAGTTAAAGCAAGAGTAGAAACACAAGTCAGAATCTTAAAGCAAATGCGTATTATCGAAGAGTTTGGTTTTATTGATACACTCACGAATATTCCCAACAGACGTCAGTTTGATCAGTACCTTATAAGAGAATGGAATCGTGCAAAGCGTGAAAATATACCCATTAGTATTGTAATGATTGATGTTGATCACTTTAAGATGTATAACGACACACATGGACATCAGCAGGGTGACCTTGCGCTTCAAACAGTTGCAGGCACAATAGCCTCATCATTAAAGAGAAAAACAGACATTGCCGCACGTTGGGGAGGAGAAGAATTCTCCGTATTATTACCAAACACAACACTTGACGGAGCAGTACAGGTTGCCGAGGATATAAGGAAAAACGTAGAGACTGCGTCAATTCCGTTTCCCGGTGCGGACCTATACCATAACGTCACCATCAGTACGGGTGTTTCGGAAATGTTACCCGACGACAACGTCAGCATCTCAAACCTCGTACTGCAAGCCGACAAGGCCTTATATAAAGCAAAAGAATTAGGAAGAAACCGAGTTTGCACCCCCGCCGATTAACCGAAGGAGATATTTTCGTGACAAAGTATGAATATAAATGCATTTGCATTTTGGGCGCAGGCGAAAGAACAACAAGAATCCTAAACGAATACGGCCGTGACGGCTGGGAACTCATCTGCACATGCTGGATATGGCACTACTTAAAAAGAGAGTTGGTAGACCGTAGCTGATAAGCATTTGTACACTCTGCTATATATCTGGTTATTTTCCATAATCACTCGATTATTAGAATCGTTTTTATATTGCAATAAAAGTCAAGTTGTGATACAATATGTATCACAACTTGACTTTTAGGGAGGTATTTGCAATGTTTTCAACCCATGTTAAAGCAGTACGCGATTTGAGGAACAATTATCCTGAGGTTGCGCAAATTGTCAAAAATCGCGATCATGTCATTATTACAAATAACGGAAAGAGCGAAACTGTATTAATTTCATTTGAAGAGTTTGAAAAGTATCAAGAATTTCTGCATATTCGTTATGTTAAAGAAAAGCTTGCCGAAGCGGAAGCTATAGCTGATAAACCGGATGAATGGTTAGATGTTGACGACTTATTTAAAGAATGGGATGCTTGGGATGCGGTGACAATATGAAGCCTGTCATCCTGAAACTCGCAAGAGATGATTTAAAAGAAATACATAGCAAGTTAATTGAATACGGAAATATACCACCCAAAAAGTTTAAAGATATATTTAAGACATTTTGTGACAATATTACAACAATGCCATACATGTACCCTGAGTACGATCAAAACCCAAAGTACCGTAAGGCAGTTGTTGAATATGATTATCTTGTTTTTTATCAAATAGAAAAAGTAGATACAAAAGAAAGAGCAAGAGTTTATCGCGTTTTACATGGCAAACGTGATATTTTACCCATGCTTGATTCAACTGATGAATAAGTCAATAAGTATTTCACATTATCAACCCTGTTAAATGTGATTAAAACTATATAGCTCTTCGGTTGCGAGGCTTATTTTTGTTACGGAATATGGACCTTCTTCCGGGAATAGATATAGTGTGTCCTCGGGGGTGTTCAGGTCTATGCAGTCTCCGCGTTTCATGTAGTTATATTCAATGTGGCATGAATAGAGTGAGGGTACAGGCCAGCTGATGTCGTATGGTTCGTTTTTGTATGAGCCTGTGAGTCTGAAGCCGTCCATGTTATGGGTCAGTTCGCCGCGTTCTTCAAAGACGATGAATTTTTTATCGTTCGGAAGTGATTCGACACGTACTTTTGACTTAAAGGAATATGTTCCTGCTTCGATTTCTCTGCGAACATTGGAACGTTCCCATTCATACCAGTCGGGTATATGTGAAAATTCCGTTTCACCCGAAAGCGCACTAAGCTCACCAAGTTCACTCATTTCCCATTTTTTACCGCAGGCATCGCAGCTGAGTACCGTTCCTGCCGACGACATTTTGTACTCAACCTTACATTCCGGGCATTGATAAAGAACCTTGTGCAAACCTTCTGCACGGGTTTTTGTTTTTACCCTTATACCCCGCTCTTTTTGCCATGCATAGTCATCATATTGATATGCTTCAACAATTTTTTCATTAAGCTCATCAACAGACAGGCTTTGTGTCTCCTCCTGCGTAAATAGCAGTTTCATTTCGGACTCAACGGGTTTTACTTTTCGGTTGTCTGTATTCCAGTATGGCGAGTTTATATGATGCCCGTGCATAATAAGTGTAACAACAGGCACATTCATCATCCGTACCATCTTGCCAAGCGATTTCGGTAGTACTGCCGTTGTTCCGCAAAGCGAATAACGGGCTTCGGGAAACAGTACAACAATGTCTCCGTTGTTTTTTGCATAAATCATGTTTTTTACAAGGTTTACACTCTTGACAAACTTGCGGTTGCATATACATCCGACAGCCCTAAGTAGCCAACCTCTTGCAATAAACCCGTCAATAGCAACAACATAGTTGGCACGCTTCGGAAATATCGCTTTTGTCATGACCTTAAAATCAATAAACGCATTATGATTACAAAGCAAGAAGTAAGGCGGCTTCAAATCCGCAGGGACATTATCCTTGTTAATCTGCGCCTTATGCGTGATACAATCAGGAAAACTTGCAAGCCAAGTAATAGGCCTTAGAACATTCCACTGCCTATTAGGCTTCCTCATCATATCATACCTTTTAAAATCACCTATCATTAACTATACCTCTTTTATCCGTGCGGGATGGAGGTATTAGTTTTATTTATTCTTCACTCGGAGAAACGTCCTGTTTATACTCGTGCGCTCCCCGTCCATGGGTCCGCTTGTCATAAATAAAAATAATACCTCCATCCCGCACTTAAATCATCTATACCTCAAATTCCAGTAAATCTCTTATTTGAGTTTTTTCGTCTATGCCCGGGAAGACTTCCTTCAGTTTCAGGCCTGATGCGGTTAGTTCGAAGACGCAGCGTTCTGTGATGTAGAGGACTCTTTGGCCTCTTTTGATTGCGTGTTTGCCGGAGAAGCTTATTGCGGTGATTTCGTTTTTGAATTTTTTGATTGCGCCTTCGTTTTCGATTATGACGTTTTCGTTATCTTTTATAACTTTTAGGCCTTTTGTGGAGAAGCTCAGGCAAAAGACGATATTTTTTGTGGCATAGGTAATGTTGGCAAAGCCGCCGATTCCGGCAAAGTAGCCGTCCATTCTGTGGGCGTTGACGTTGCCGTGTTTGTCGACTTCAAGGCCGCCGAGGAAGCAGATATCAAGCCCGCCGCCGTCGTAGAAGTCAAACTGGGTTGCCATTTCGCAAATCATATCTGCGCCGATTGTTGCGCCGAACGCAAGGCCGGGAGCGGGCAGGCCGCCGATTCCGCCGGCTTCGACGGTTATGTATATGTCTTTTAGAATGCCAAGGTTTGAAGCATGCTTTCCGACTGTTTCGGGTATGCCTATACCGATGTTTACAATCTGCTCCGGCTTTAACTCTCTTGCTGCACGTTCACCGATTATATCGGCTGCCATGTCTCTGTATTTTCCGTCGGAGCCTGTTTTCCTTGTTTTTTCCGAGATTTTATTGATGTAATAATCCATATGCGTTGTCGGTACATGGACATCTCCCGAGAGTGCCGGGTTATACTCCCCTGCTTCTGCGGCTTCTTCACAGACTACTACAGCATCGACCAATAACCCGGGGATAATAACATTTCTGGGGCGTGAAAACTGATGACTCACCCGCTCGACTTCAACGATTACTTTCCCGCCGTTGCGTTTTGTAGCCTGAGCGGTAGCAAGTGCATCAACCATAAGATATTCTTTTTCAAACGAAATATTCCCGTTCGGGTCAACGGTTGTCCCTTTGATAAATGCAATATCTATACTCGGTGTGTCATATAACAGAAATTCTTTTCCGTTAATTTCGTGAAGCCTGACAAGTTCTTTTTGCGATTTGTCATTAAGTGCGTATTTATCGACTCTCGGGTCGCAGTAGATTCCGACTCCGACCTCGCTTAAATGCCACTCACGCCCTGCGGCAGCAGCCCGTATTGTATGCGACAATACGCCAAGCGGCAGACAGTATGCTTCGATTTCACCCGCAAGTGCCATCTTTGTCGCAACCGGCATACTTCCGAAATGACCTGCGACAACTTCTCTGACCGCTCCGAGCTTTATGTAACGGTCGGCAAGACGGTTTTCATCCCAAATCCCAAATCCTGCAGCACAAAACAACCGTAAGTTATTCGGCGAACCTGTTTCAAGAAAACGTTCATATACAGCATTATGCAAGGCCTCGGGATTCGACCATGCCAAAAAGGAATTTATCGCAATACAATCCCCGTCCTTGATAAGCTCAACCGCATCACGTGCCGAAATAATCCTAAACACTTAATCAACTCCTTATAAACAGCGGAATTTCTCACTCTCGCCATTCTATCATATAATATTGTAACTTGTATATAAATATAGTATACTTACGTGAAGTTTACACTTAAGGGGAAAGATAATGCACAGAACGCATCTTGCTGCACAGCCGACAGGAGATAATATCGGACAGGAGCTGACACTCTGCGGGTGGGTCGAATCCATTCGTGACCACGGTGGTGTCAAGTTTATTGATTTACGGGATTTCAGCGGAAAAATGCAAATAGTTTTGCATGATGATTCATTGCTTGACGGTGTTAACCGTGAGGCAGTTATAGCTGTCACAGGCAAACTGCGTGAGCGCAGCAAAGAAACAATTAACCCAAAGCACTCTACGGGATATATTGAAGTTTTCGCCGATAAGCTTGAAATACTCGGAACATGCAAAAATATGCTGCCGTTTGAAATAGATGAATCCAAAACAATCCGTGAGGATTTACGCATGATGTTCCGTTATCTTGACCTGCGCAATCCTCTGATGCGCGATAATATTGTTCTGCGTTCAAATATAATCAGTTTTATACGTGAGAAAATGACAGAGCTTGGGTTTCTTGAAATTCAAACACCTATTCTTACAGCTTCATCACCCGAAGGGGCTCGCGATTATCTTGTTCCGAGCCGTAAGCACAAGGGTAAATTTTATGCACTTCCGCAGGCACCGCAGATGTTTAAGCAGCTTTTGATGGTATCGGGCTTTGACAAGTATTTCCAAATTGCTCCGTGCTTCCGTGATGAGGATGCCCGTGTCGACCGCACTCCCGGCGAGTTTTACCAGCTTGACTTTGAAATGGCATTTGCCGAGCAGGAGGATGTTTTTGCCATCGGCGAAAAGGTAATGTATGAAACCTTTACAAAATTTTCCGATAAAAAAGTATCACCTACACCGTTTAGAAGAATGACCTACGATGAATGTATGCTTAAATACGGCACCGATAAACCCGACCTGCGAAACCCGCTGATTATCCATGATTTGACAGATTTCTTTAAAAATGTGGAGTTTGCTTTGTTTAAAGGCAAACCCGTAAGAGGAATAGTCGCCGGTTGTTCTGACAAACCCCGCAGCTTTTTTGACAATTCCTTAAAATATGCTGTGAGCATCGGTATGAAAGGCCTTGGTTACCTGACTCTTGCAGGTGATGATTTCAAAGGGCCGATTGAAAAATTCTTAAGCCCCGAACAGAAAAAGGGGCTTATTAGCTCACTTGCGATGAAAGACGGCGACACCTTGTTTTTTATCTGCGATGCAGCGGCAGCTGTTAACGGTTTTGCAGGTGATATAAGAACCTGGCTCGGCACAAACCTTGATATTACGGATAAGGATTCCTTTGAATTTTGCTATATAACCGATTATCCGATGTATGAATTTAATCCCGAAACAAAAAAAATCGACTTTACTCACAACCCGTTTTCAATGCCGATTGGCGGTCTCGAAGCACTCGAAACAAAAGACCCGCTCGATATATATGCATATCAGTATGATATTGTCTGCAACGGTATTGAACTCTCCTCGGGAGCAGTACGCAACCACTCCCCCGAGATAATGAAAAAAGCCTTTGAAATTGCAGGCTATACCGAAAAAGAACTCGAAAAACGCTTCGGCGCATTATACACCGCATTCCAATACGGAGCACCTCCCCACGCAGGAATGGCCCCCGGCATCGACAGAATAATCATGCTTATTGCCGAAGAGGAAACACTGAGAGAGGTAATCGCCTTCCCCCTGAACAGCAACGCCCAGGACTACCTCCTCGGCGCCCCGAGCGAAGTCTCAGAAATGCAGCTCAGAGAAGCACATATTAAGATAAGATAAAATGGTGTTGTGATTTGTTCAGGGTGGCTTAGGGTTAATTAAATTAATTTCCTTTCGCTCAGATGAAACGTCCTATTTCAACAGAGCGCCCCTCAGCGTCCATGCTTCGGTGTGCGAAAACTAATTTAACTAACCCTAAACCACCCTCAAAACAAATCACAACACCGCTCCAAAAAAATGTCCCGCCCTCAATGTGAGGGCGGGAGTTTTTAATCCTGTTATTGTGTTAGTCTCTCTGCTTTTTCTTCGACGTCTTGAAGGAGTTCGGGGAGAGTGCCGAGTGAGGAGATGATGTTTTCGGAGTTTGTTGTTATTTCGCTTGCCTGCTCCATTATTTTGCTCTTTACATCTGCGAGGGTTTCGATGAGCGGCTCCATGTTTTCGTTGTTGCTCAGTGATTCAGTTGCGGCATTTGTGCTTTGCTCACTGAGTTGTTTGATTCTTTGGGCGACAACAGCAAAGCCTTTACCGTGCTGACCTGCGCGTGCGGCTTCTGTTGATGCGTTGATTGCAAGCAGGTTTGTCTGTCTTGAAACATTGATAACACTCTCGCCTGTCATTGCGTATTTTCTCATCAAAGTTTGGAGCTCCGGAACGATTTCGCTGAGTTCATCTGCAGCGGTAACAAGAGCTTCAACCTCATCGTGAATTTCATTAACGGTTTTGATTGTTTCTTCGGTTTTCTCGCCTGCTTCACCGAGGGCTTCAATCATTGTCCGGATTGCATCACGAAGTTCCACGGAGCGTTGTTCGGTTTCCTGATTCATCTTCTCGATTGAATCGCTTTTTTCCTGCATGACGCTGCGGTGGTAATCAGAGCAGTTATCGGCAATATTGATATCCTTTGCAATTGCTCTTGCCATTTTTTCGCATGTCGGGAATCCGCAGCCGCGGCAATCCAGATGACGTGATTTTTCAGTAGTCTTAAGAAGATCGCCGTATGCTTTTTCAAGCTGGGCTTTTGAAACGGTTTTGCGGTTTATCGGTTTTGCAGTATATCTGCGGATATAATCATCGAGATTCAGATCCTTGTCGAATTTTGCGAAATTCGGGCCGGGAGGAAGCTTTTTCCTCGATTTATTTTTCATTGTGTCGTTGACAACCTTGTACATTGCTTCGCTTATTTCATACTCGTCATGCTCGGTACGGATAGCACCTGTTCCTGCGTTACAACCTCTTGCACAGTTGAGAACGTCAACAATAAAGGGAAGATTGTTCTTTTTCGCCAGGTATTCTTCGAGGAAATGACTTGTGTGCGGCTGACCTTCAACCTGGAATATCCATTTGCCCTGGACATACTGCTCAATATTTACGCGAAGACCGCCGGGTGATGAATAAATCGAACCAAGCCCGTGAGCTTCATTATCATACATTGCTTCATTGCTTCCGCGCCAGCTCGTTTTGTTCTCATCAAGATATTCAACAAGCCTTTTGTATGTAACATTATAACCGACAATTGAACCGCCGCCGCAATTGGGATCACTGAATTCGTCAAATTTGGCAATACAGGGTGACAAAAAGCAGTACGGTCCCTGAAGATGTTTAACATTCTTCATGTATATTGCCGTACACATTGCGGGACTATGAATCGGTGATAGGCGTGAAAGTAAGCCGGGAACATATTTTTCAATATAGTTTACGATTGCCGGACAGGGTTGAGTAACAACACCTTCTACAGGGTTTTTTGTCAGGAAACGCAGATGCGCCCATGTACAAATATCGGCTCCGTATGATGTGTCATATATTGCGTTTGCGCCAAGTGATTTCAGGTATCCGAGTAATCTCGGCCATTCGGGAACATTACTGCGAAGTGCGGGGGCAACGAGAATGGGAATTTTTCTGCCGGACCTTAAATCCGATAAAAAACGCTCTGTATCATCGAAGAAATACCTGGCATTATGTGTACAGCTGCGTATACATTCACCGCAGCAGATACATTTATCCGGGTCTACCTCCAGAATGTTTATACCGCCTTTATTAACGGCTACGTTGGCTTCATCGCACGGGCACTTGGATATACATTGGTTACATCCTACACAGTTTTCATTTGTAAAAATTTTACTTGTTGCCATTCGCTTTCAACCCCTTCTCTGATTTGAGAATATTCATCCCCTAATATTATTAACGGTATTATTTTACGGATATTTCGTATCCGTGATGTTAGCACATTTTCAGTACACTTGCAAGTATATTTCATAAAAAGTATCATTAATAGTGCAAGATGTTGCATTTATTGTGTGAAATGCAAAAGAGCGAACCTGTACGATCCGCCCGCCTGCTATGTTGTATTAATCTGTTACATAAGGAAGTAATGCAATTTGACGTGCACGTTTGATTGCAATCATTAAGCGTCTTTGATGCTTCGCACAGACTCCGGTTGTTCTGCGCGGAAGGATTTTACTGCGTTCGGATATGCATTTACGCAGTCTTGCTACGTCTTTATAATCGATATCCTGTACTTTATCTACGCAAAACTGGCATACTTTCTTTTTGCGTTTATGACCGTGAGGTCTTGAATCTCTGTCTCTATCTCTATCATGTGACAATGTTTACTCATTCCTTTCAATATTGTTTGCTCACAAACTTCCTAGAACGGCAAGTCGCCGTCATCCATATCAAGCTCGGCGAAGTCGGAGCTTTCAACCGGAGCCATATAACCTGCTCCGAAATCTTCTTTAGGGTCTGCCGGGCCTACGGAGGAATCCCTGCTTTTTTTGCTCTCCGTAAAGTAAACATGGTCGGCTATGACTTCGGCTTTTTTACGTTTGTTATTATCCTTATCGGTCCAGTCACTTATTTGCAAGCGTCCCGAAACCGCTGCCATTTGCCCTTTTGTAAAGTATCTTGCTACAAAATCTGCTGTTCCCCGCCATGCAACGACATCAATAAAATCCGTTTGCCTTTCTCCGCCGTCCTTTGAAGCATAACCTCTGTCAACAGCAAGTGAAAACGATGTAACGGGTACTCCGGATTGTGTTTCGCGGCGTTCGGGGTCACGTGTGAGCCTTCCCATGATTACTATGTGATTCATTTTGTTCATTCCTTTCGTCAGCAATGATTTTATTATTCTTGTAAAGGAATGGACTTTTTTCCTTTACTCTTCTATTACGGTTATAAGAGAACGCATGATACCGTCTGTAATTTTAAGAACCCGGTCAAGCTCTGCCGGAAAATCCGGTGCCGATGAAAACTTGATAAGTACATAGTATCCGTCGGGTTTGTCATTTATCAGATATGCGAGTCTCTTTTTCCCGATTTCATCAAGTTCGTTGACCGTTCCGTTAGCTTCGATGAGAGATTTAAACTTCTCTACCGTTGCTGCGACCTGTTCCTCGCCGATGTCCAAATCTATAATATACATCAGCTCATAATTTGCGGTAATTTTTGCCATGCCGTTTCCACCTCCTTCTGGTCATTTCTCCGGTAGTCCCGGAGAGATTTTGGCCCCCTGTCCTGCAAGGAGCAAGGATTAGCTTCCGTTTCGGAAGTTTTGCATCTTTGTGATGCGAAGTTAATTATACATGTATAGCAGGCTTTGTCAACAAAAATAATCCGGTGAAAGAAGCTCACCGGATGTATTAATTGTAACAAAAATGTAGAAATATAACGTATAAATTTGAAATTTTCTCAATTTGTATATCAAAACAGGTAAATCAATGATGAATATTATTTAGAACAATACCGGTGCAAACTGGATAATAAAGAAGATAAATGCAATTAATGTTATTCCGCTGATAATGAAAATAGAGATTTTGTAATTTTTATATTTCGGTTTGATATACATGATATTCAAAGTGGACGAAATCATGCATAGGCCCAATGAAATAAGCTGCAGCACATAAGCTGTATAAACAAGCGGGTAGTTCCACGTTGCCCTTATAACGGACTCGGCACCGAAATGCACATTAAAAAACGTCGTTATGAACCGCATTTCCCTTTCGGGAGCCGCCATTTCCAAAACCACCCATACGGCAGCCATAACACAAAAAGCGATAAGGCACATTACCGATGCCGTGATGCTTTTCCAGTCCTTTTTCTTTCTTTCCCGCTCTCTTTTTTCCTCTTCATCTCTTTTATTGAGAAGCTCGGTTATTTTATCATAATCCAACTCGTCAAAATCCATAATGTCACACCTGCCTTTTATTTAGGATTTCTTCAACCATTTTTAGCTGCTCTTGTGTGTTTACCCCGATAATATCATCACCGAGATTACGTTTTACTATCCCGGTTTTTTCACCGTCTGCACGCATCAGCCCCGGCACGTCCGTAATATAGTATTCACCCTGTGAGTTGTCGTTTTTGAGTTTTCCGAGTGTTTCAAGCAGTTTTGGTGTGTTAAATACATAAACTCCCGTATTTAGCTCTGTTATCTTTAGCTGCTCCGGTGTACAGTCTTTTTCTTCGACAACTTCAAGAAATCTGTTATCCGCATCCCGTACAATTCTGCCGAATGACATCGGTAAATCGGATTCGCCCGTTAAAATCGTACAATCGTTTTTTTCCTCGAAATGAGTCTGCAGCAGCTCCTTGTATACCTCGCTTTTTATTGCGGGCATATCACCGTAGCATATAAGCACTGCTCCCGTAAACCCGGTAAGATTTTCTTTTGCAGATGCAACCGCATGACCTGTTCCAAGCTGCTCGGCTTGTACGGCATACGGGTACTCGCTGAAATAACCGGTCACGCTTTCTTTTTTATATCCGACTACAAGGATGATATCATTTTTATCAATAAACGAAAGTGCACCGAGAACGTGCCACAGAAGCGGTTTTCCGCATGCTTCTCTCATAACCTTTGGTGCGTCTGTCTCATCACTGTGCAGTCTTGTCCCTTTTCCTGCCGCAAGGACAACAGCCTTTACCCGCTCTGTCATACTAATTCCTTTATACTTTCTTCAAATAATTCTTCTTGTATTGTACAACAGTTAGTGTATTATTGCAATATACGCATACAGTAATCGGCTGTTTACAAAAGAGTTGCAAAAAGCTGTATAAAAGCTACACAAAACTGCACATAAGGTGATGACAAAGTAATGAAGTTTAATAAATATAATGATGTTAATGAATTTCAAAATGACGTTCTCGATGTTTTGCTTAAAAATGAAGTTGAAAACAATCTTATTATAAGTCTTTTAACAGATTGCAGCAGAATTAACTGTGCAGACTGGTTTATGGCAACCGTAACAGGCAGCGGTGATGAAATGCTGCTTATTTCAATATGCACAAAACCGTTTAACCTTCTTCTTTGCAAACCTATGGGAGAGCTCACCGACGGCTCTGTTGTGTTTTTTGCAGAAAAACTGAGGGAGCTGGATATCAAAATACCCGGGATTACATCAACCGGGGAGCTTGCGGGAGTTTTTGCACGGGTTTATTGCGGAGATAATCAAAAAAGCAAGCTTCATATGACAATGACGATAATGAAGCTTGAAAGGCTTTCCGAATATGAAAAGGCCCCGGGATTTTGCAGGGTTCTCAAAGAGGATGACCTGTCGTATACACCCGAGTGGGAAAGGGCTTTTTCAATCGACTGCCGTATCCCCGTATTCCCTGTCTCAGAGTATGAAGAACGCATAAAAACAAGACTCGGCAGAAACATTCATTATATATGGGAAGATGGCTTGCCTGTCGCTCAGGCAGTCTGGGGACGTAATACACCAAACGCCGCAGCAATAAGTTGGGTCTATACACCACCCGAGCATCGAGGCAAGGGTTATGCAACATCGGTTGTAGCCGAGCTTTCCAAAGCAATCCTCGGCAGCGGGAAAAGCTTTTGCTGCCTTTATGCCGATGCGGCAAATCCCGTTTCACAGGGAGTCTATCGCAAGCTTGGTTACTTTGAGGTCTGCAGCGTCGATGAAATTAAGTTTGACATAATATAAGCAATGACATAGAATGCACATGGATAATTATTAATAAACTATGAATAATTATCAAAGTAAACACAGAATCGGGTTTTACATTGAACGGGCTTTTAACGCTGAAGGGACTGAACTGTAATAGATAATTCAAATACATTAAATGAACATTACCGTACCGACGAAAAAATAAAAACGTCAACAAAATGGTATTTTTCTCTCGGCGATATTTTTTCGGGCGGGTTTTTTAATATCGTAAATTTTTTCTACGGTATATTTCTGACCGATGTGGTCGGCATCAGCCCATACTGGGCAGGTACTGTCTTCCTTATCGGAAACTTCATGGACGCACTTACCGACCCTGCAATGGGTGTTATATCGGATAATACAAGAACAAAATTCGGGCGCCGCAGACCTTATATCATTCTGGGTGCGCCATTGGTATTTCTTGCATTTGTAATGATGTGGTTCCCGCTTGCAAGCGGTACCGAGATATCAAAAATCGTCTTCTATATATTTGCATTTGTACTGATGAATACAGTCACAACCATTGTACAGGTGCCGTTTCTTGCAATGGCAGCGGAGCTTTCGACCGATTACAATGAACGTACATCTCTGACAAATGTACGGATGATTGTATCTCTCGGGTCATCACTTCTGTGCGCTGTCCTGCCGATGATTATCGTCGGTGCATATCAGGAGGTCCGCACCGGATATATTGTCATGAGTGTAATTTTCGGCTTGTTCTTCACACTGCCGCTCATTTTGGTATTTCTTAAAGTTAAAGAACGAAAACAATTTTCAGAGCAGAGAAAAAGTTCATTTCGTGAAATGTTCGCTCCTGTTAAAATGCGTCTTTTCAGAAGGTATATGTACATTTATCTCGGAATAATTATTGCAATGGATGTAATTGCAATGATTTTTGCATATTATATGACCTACAGCCTTGAGCGTCCGCTTGAAATAAGCTTTGTCCTTGGTTCATTGCTTGGAACACAGATAGCCTGTATTCCGCTTGCTGCATGGTTTGCCAAAAGGACAAGCAAGATCCGTTCAATAATTCTCGGAAACATCGGCTGGGCGGTATGTGCAGCGGCCAGTTTTTTACTCACCCCGCAAAGCCCCGGATATCATATTTATATTCTTGCTTGCTGCCTTGGCGGTTTTATGGCGTTTTCACTTGTCGGTTATAATTCGCTATTCGGGGATGTTACAGAGGTGGGAGAATATCACCTCGGCTACAGAGCTGAAGGTAATTTCTACGGTATCCAGCAGTTTATCCGTAAGTGCTGTGCTGCAATCGCAAACTGGTTTGCATTATCACTGCTCGGTATTGCCGGTTTTATCACACCGATCGAAGTCATCGAAGACGGTATTACCAAACTCGTTACTCAGCCGCAGACACCGGTTGTCCTGTTTACGATTAATGCGATTTTAGGCATCGTATCCGTTATATTCCTGATACCTTCAACAATATTTGCCTTTTACTGGAAGCTTACAAAAGAAAGACACGCAAAACTTATCTCATACCTCGACCGAAAACGCGCAGGATTCGAAATAAACAAGGATGATGAGAATGAAGTGAAAAACATATGCGAAAACATATTATAAACAGCAAAACAAGGGAGCACATCCCTTGTTTTTTATAACTAAGTGAGTAAGCTTGTAAGCCGGGTTCTGTAAGGGTCTTAATATTCCTTTGCGAAGCAAATCATGTTGAGACCTTGCAGCCATCTATCTAGGCTCACCGTTGCCGGTGAGCTCAAGCCACCTCCGGGGAACGGTCGGGCAAACCATATGCTCCCCTGTATCATAAGATACATCCCGCGGTGTTGCTCCGGATAGAGTTTACAGCGGAAATACGTCTCCGTTTTCCGGGTGAGCTCTTACCTCACCTTTCCACCCTTACCGCCTGCTGAAACAGCAAACGGCGGTATATCTCTGTTGCACTTGTCCTGAAGTCGCCTTCGGCGGGCGTTACCCGTTATCCTCGCCCTGTGGAGCCCGGACTTTCCTCGTAAGAGGGCTTTCGCCATGTCCCGCTTGGGACTCATCTCACGCGGCTGCATCGCTTACTCACTTATTTATATATGCTTACCAACTTTCTCCCGCAGCATATCTGCTTTAATAGGTTTGTTAATATAATCCTTTACCCCGAGGCGTGCCGCTTCTTGTAAAATTTCCTCTGATTTTTCGATAGTAAGAAAAATTATCGGAGTTTCTTTGTGTTTTTCAAATGACCGAATCACGGGTATAAGGTCAAGTCCGGTCAGCTCGGGCATGTGATAATCGAGCATGAATAAATCCGGTTTTATAGTTTCAAGCAGGGATTCAAGCTTTTCGGGCTCCAAAAGCGTATGCACTTTATAATCATTACGAAGCAGTAAATAAAGCATACGGAGAAGTTCGGGAGAATCATCAATTGCAAGAATCACTTTTTTCCCGTCCGAATCGTCTTCATTTTCGTCAGCTGCAACCGGTTCGGAGCGCACAGGTTTTGCTTTATCCGGAAAATAATCATTTAAGCAATTTTCAACACGTTCTGTAAGCTCCTCTGCAGAAAACGGTTTTGTCAAATTGGAATAAGCGCCGAGCTTCAAGTGCTCAAAAACACTTTTATCATCACCGACAGAGGTTACGAATATTACGGGAATCGATGCAAAACGGGAGTCAGCCTTTAACCGTTTAAGTGCCTCTACACCGTCAACCTCGGGCATAACTATATCAAGCAAAATGAGATCGGGTATAACCTTTTCGAGTGTCTCGAACAGTTTTGCGGCAGACGGAAGAGGATAAACCTCATATGTATCCATGAGAAAATGCCTGCCTATTTTAAGAATTACAGGGTCATCATCGACCATCATAATTTTTTTACGGTTGCTGCTCATGTAAAACTCTCCTCACATTGTGTTAGTCCGGATTTACTTAAATCATTTGTGGTTTGTGCCTTAACACAATACCTTAACCCAATGAAAGTCTTTCAACAATCTCCGAGAAATTCATCTGTTCAATATTAACCGAGAGCCAGGAAACAAGCCCGTCGTCGGCACGGTAATTATATTTCGCTATCTCATCCATGACAGTATCAACCCCATCCATATCGTAAGCAACACAGGCATTTTTGAGCCTTAAAAGTAAAGCATCATCCGGTCTGTCCATCTCCGGCTTCGGGTTTTTTGAATCTATTTCACTAAATAAGCTGTCAAGCTCCGTTATTAATTTCTCTGTGGTTTTAACAAGAAACTGATTATTGTCTTTAATGAACTTAATGTCATTTTCCTTAGCCGCTATTTCCAGTGTTTTTGCCAATGCGGATATATCATCGGCACATATGCTTGAGCTGGAGCCCTTAACCCCGTGAACCGTTATTTCATAGTCACGGACCATATCCTCTTTGAAGCTGCCGAGTGAGGCAAGAACGGTACGGGTATTAACTGCGAATGAGCGCAGCACCTTCAGATATGATTCGACATCACCGCCGAACTGTTTAACGCCTTTGACAGTATTAAGCCCGCCGATGACTTTTCCGAGCAAGGGTGTGAGAAACTCCGGATTTTTTATTTCCGAGCCACCCATTCCGTTATAAAAAGCCTCTTTATCGATATTTCTGATCCATTTCATTATTGCATCGTCAAGCTTTTTTATATCAATCGGTTTGGTTATAAAAGCCTGAAAACCCCGGTCGAGGAACATTTTTTCATTTCCTGCAACAGCGTTGGCTGTGAGAGCTATTACCGGGATGTTTTTGGAATAATCCGAGCCAAGCGCTCTGATTTTTTCCGCAGCCTCGATACCGTCCATCCCCGGCATCATTTGATCCATAAAAATCGCATCATATTTATTAAGCCCGAACCGCATTGCATCAATTGCTTTTTCTCCGCTGTCAACACAGTCTATCTTCATTTTATACGGCTTGAGCAGACCTCTTGCGACATCCAGATTTGTCAGGTTATCATCGACAACAAGCACTCTTGCATACGGGAGACTTATGCGCTGCGGTTTTACATACTCGCTGTTTCTTGCATCAAAGGATTTATATGAATCCAAATCCTCGATTTGTGCGATATCCAGAATATCATTTACCATTTCAAGCAGAGTTGCTCCTGCTTTATAGACATTTTCAAGGTTATTTTTCAACTCATCATCCGGGGTGTTAACCTCAAGGCAGAGCCCGGTCAAGCCGAGAATCGCATTAAGAGGTGTCCGCATTTCATGGCTCATATTCGCAAGAAATTCACTTTTTGCATCACTTGCGGATTTTGTTTCTTCAAGCGATTTTCTGTAGTTATCAAGAGCGGTATTTATGGTTTCAATGGTTTTTGCATCCCCGGGTGATAAATCGTCCGCATTAAGAGAAATATCGTAATCCCCTGCCTGACTTGCCTTGAGCAGGCATTCAAGCTGGTAAAGCAGCGTATTTTGGTTGTTATTGCTTTCCATTTAATTACATCCCCTTAAATAAAATGACGGTAAATTATGTATACACTCTGGAAACTCTGCAATTACTACGGTGAGTTACCGGACAGCTCCGGTAAACTTGACAGTCTTTCAATTATTTCTTCAAAATTCATTTGCTCTGCATTGTCGCGCAGCCATTCTACAAGCCCGCCGTCAGAATCATACTCATATATCTCAAGCTCATCAAGTGTCGTATCAACGGCATTCATTTCGTATTTTTCACATGCATGCCGCAGTTTAATAAGTAATGCCGTATCGGGCTTGTCCTTTTGCTGCTTTTTATTATCCGAATCATAATTATCCAGCATTACATTAATATTTTTCACAAGCGAGGAAATTTTAGTTTCCAGTTTAATATTATTTTCATTAATAAAGTCATAGTCTCTATTGATTGCCGCATGCTCAAGCGATTCGGCAATATCTCCGATTTCATCGGCAAGAACACTGCGGCTTGACCCTTTGATTCCATGGACTATTGTTTCATAATCGGTTATGTTCTTTTCATTTAAATCAGCAGCAGAAGAAATTTGAAGCGGAGTATTTTTTGCAAATGAACGTAAAATCTGTATGAAAGCATTCTTATCACCGTCAAACCGCTGCAACCCTCTTTGAATATCGATTCCCTGTATCCCATTATTTAGCGCACGCCAGTTTTTGAGGGAGCTTGCAGGTATTTCGTTACTGCCCGACGGTCTTACTATGCCATATTTTTTTTCTTGTTCCTCATCTCTTATCCATTTATTGATTATAACATCGAGCCTTGTTATTTCTATCGGCTTTGAAATGAAATCCTGAAAACCGTTTTTCAAAAACAATTCTTCATTTCCGACAATGGCATTTGCAGTCAGTGCAATAATAGGAACGGTTTTTGCATAGTCGCTGTCGAGTCTTCTAATCTGTGAGGCTGCTTCTATTCCGTCCATAACGGGCATCATGTGGTCCATAAAAATTGCGTTATACCTGACTTTTTCGGCAATAACCGTTTTTACGGCTTCCCTGCCGCTGCCGACACAGTCCACTTTTATATTATAAGGTTTAAGCAGGCCTTTGGCAACGTCAAGATTTGTTGCGACATCATCAACAACCAAAACACGTGCATAGGGCAGGCTTATGCGTTCTTTTATTTTATGTCTGCGGTTTTTCCTGATTGAATAGTTAAATCCCTTTAAGCTCTCGGCAACCACAGGACCGATCACCTCGTCCGAAATGTACTTTTGAATGATTCGAACCGTAAATGTGCTTCCCTTGGTGATTTCACTTTCAACGGAAATATCACCGCCCATCATGTCAACCAGCTTTTTTGCGATATGCATTCCAAGCCCTGTTCCCATGATTTTTCTGTTCGCAGCCATATCCATCTGTGTATAATCATCAAATAAGCTGTTGATTTTATCCTTGCGAATACCGATTCCCGTATCACGGATAATGAAATTAAGAATTATATCATCCTGCTCCCTGACACTGTTGACGGTCAGCTCGACAACACCCTCAAGTGTATATTTGAAGGCATTGGAAAGGAAATTATTGAGAATCTGCCTTGTTCTGAGCTCATCACCGTATACAAAAGCAGGAAGGCTCTCGCTGATATTCATGACAAAGTCAATAGGCTTATCTTTTCTGTGAAGAATGCTTTGAGTGACAGAGTCATTGATTAAGCTCGGAGTATCGTATCTTGAGCCGACAAGTTCAAATTTACCCGATTCGATTTTGGAAATATCGAGAATATCATTAACCGTACTGAGCAGTGTTGCTCCGGCACTGTTAATCTGCTCAAGCCTGTAGAAATTTTCTTCGCCGAGGTCGTCCGTATCAAGCATCAGGTCCGAAAGCCCTATTACCGCATTTAACGGAGTGCGGATTTCATGGCTCATTGTTGCCAGAAACGCTGATTTCGCCTGACTTTCTGCTTCTGCCTTTTGCCTTGCAAGTGTTTCAATCTCTCTTTGCTGCCGTTCAATTTCAAGCTTTGACGCGGCGAGCTCATTGCTGTCCTTGAGTTCAAATACCCTGAGCTGATATGAATACAAGGCAAATCCGCTGAACATAACAATAAAGGTCAGCGGTGTAAAATCAAAATTCAAATCGAATATTCCGAAAGTAAACAGTATGTTTGATGCGACCATCAGCAGTACACCGCTTCCGACATAAATGAGAGCAGGTGTAGTTTTTATTTTTACAATAAAATACCTTATCATCAGAATAATTCCGATTAAAAGCGGCGTATATCCTAAAATTGCATGAAGTGCAAACAAATCCCCGCCTTGCGGATGCATTCCCTCATATCCCGTTATCAGCCTTCCATGTATCGGGTTTGTCCATAAAAGAATAAAATCGGCCACCGGAAAGATTGCAATTACATACTTAACCCATCGTTTTTTTACAATTTTAAGATTAGTAAAATACATTATATACCACAAGAATATGGATGGTAAAAAACATGCAATAGTGAAGTAAAACGGATAGATTGCTTCAAAAAGTTCCTGGCTCAGCAATACACCGATGCCGTTAAACAGTGTCCAACATGACAGCATCAGGCCGAATGTAAAGAATAGTTTTAATGTAGCGGTATGCTTATGCCTGAACCATATACCGCATACAATATAGACCATAAAAAAGAACAGTATTATCGACAGAAAGAACATCGATAAATTAAACGCCATAACATCCCCCTGCCAAAAATTACATATTTAGTAGCCATTATAACACAGAACCGCCTTTATACAAGCTATTTAAAGGCGGTTTACTGAGAATATTGGTATTTGGTTTTCTTTTTACTTTTAGCTAATTACGTAAATGTTCGTACTCCCGCTGACCGACGAAAAGCTGTATGATGCGTTGCTTTGCATTATTACCGGGATATCACTTGAGAATCTTCCCGATACTGCAGAGTGGCTGACCGTTATTTCTCCGGTGTTTGGGATGTAGACACTTACGCTGCCCGAAATTGAGCTTGAATCGATCCGCCCGGGAACCGTGCTGCTGCTGATGTCGACACTGCCGGATATTGTGCTTGAGTCAACTCTGTCAAGCTCACCGCTTACCGTCATCGCTCCGGATATTGTGCTTATGTTCAAATTCGGCACATTTGCTTCGGTAATGTTTATTGAACCGGAAACTGTGTTGGCATTAAATCTGCCTGCTCTGATGGTTGAACTGTTTATTCTACCCGAGGTTGTGCTCGCTTCGATGTCGCCCGATACAATGTTTGAAAGTGTTACTGCTCCGGATACCGAGCTTGCTTCAAGGTTTGTTGTATCGAAGCCCGATATATCAATGCTGCCCGATGTAGAGTTTACAATAAGATTGGTCAGGCCGCTGCTGAGCTCATGCGGTACCAGAACTTCAAGATGCTTTCTTGGTACACTCCCTCTGAATCTGCCCCGCTCGCGAAAATCAATCCGTAAGGTTCCGCTCGCTGTACTGATGCTCATTTGTTCATTGCTTCGAAGCTCACGCTGTGCATACTCTGTAATTTTAATTTCATTGCCGTCATACGGTGTCACAGTAACCTCTCCGGCTACCCAGTTGACATTTATTGAATGTACACCTGCGGTGCTTTCTGTCCTGACACCTCTTGCTTCAAAGGACCCTGAGAGATTTTCAATTCCCCCGCCTATATTTATGCCGAATATGTTGATGTCACTAAAGAATCCCCATCCGCCGAAGATTACGCTTGTCAGAAGCCATATTAAAAGGCCTGTTAATACCAATGCCGATACTATCCAGCATATTATTGTTACTATTCTTGTTCCGGTCATATTATCATCTCCTTTTTTTCACTGTAAACAGAACATTTATAAGTGACTCGATAACCGCACCGATAATAAATATTATCCAGGTAATATGCCACGCAAATGTAGTAAAGCTGATAATAAAGTACAGTGCGAGGATTATTGACCAAAGTGCAGATGATACTGCCTTACGCAGGGCTTTGCGGTCTCTGTCGTCGGATTGCCACTCGCGAAACTCCTCAACCATTGTGTCGGAGTTATTTGCCGAGTTCGATTTTGTCATGCTGTTGTAAACAAGCAGTCCCGTTGCCCCTGCTATCATTATGAACATAAGCGGTACTCCTATTTGTGATGCGAATGAGAACCCTATAAAATTGAGCACTATCAGCGGAAGTACGCAAAGAATGTACATCATTACAGCAAGTGCTGTCAGCATTGCCGACTTTTGACGCGATGCGTCCGTGTCCTGTCTTGTTTGTCTGTTGTTTTCCATATCTTTCTCCAGTTCTGCAAGCAGTGAGCTTATATCACCGATGCCTGCTATTGTAATGTTATATGCTGCTTCGTTAGTTTTCCCGCCGGAAACAAGGTCGCGGTATTTATCGTTAAGATTCTGTATCATTTCCTCTTTCAGCTCAACGGCCTTTCTTGTAGGTGTTGCTTCGGAAAAGAGGTCATCAACATACCTGCGAATATTATCTTCCATTATTATCTATCCTCCGTTTCGATTAATTTATCAATCATTTCCTTGGCTGCTTTCCAGTCAGTCAGAAGTGTGCTGTAGGTGCTTCGCCCCGTATCCGTGATTTTATAGTAGCGGCGCCTTGCTCCCGTTTGCTCGTCACCCCAGTATGATGATATGCAGCCTGCCTGCTCAAGGCGGCGAAATGCGGTATAAAGAGTCGCTTCCTTTAATTCGTATCTTCCGTCAGTCCGCTGCTGTATGGACTTGTTGATTTCATACCCGTAATTGTCGCTGTCAATGAGCCGCGCAAGAATTATAGTATCCGTATGACCCCGTATAAGGTCAGAAGCAATTGACATATCATTATCTTTCCTTTCTGTTAGTTTTTGTTTTATGCGTGTTGTGTGTTGTGTGTTGTGTGTTGTGTGTTGCGTGTTGCGTGTTGCGTTGCGTTGTGCGTTGCGGTTTGTACGTTTTTGTTGCTAGCAGGTATATATTATCACAACATACCTCGCCTGTCAAGGTATATCTTACATTAAATTATCATTAAAATAAATGTATATTGGATTAAAAGAGAAAGGGTAGTATTTTATTAATTTATTCAGGGTGATTTAGGGTATATAAAATTAATTTCCTTTCGCTCAGAAGAAACGTCCTGTTTATACTGAGCGCCCCTCAGCGTCCATGCTTCGGTGTGCGAAAACTAATTTTATATACCCTAAACCACCCTCAAAAATAAATTACAACTAAACACTACTTTGATAAACCATGAAGCACCCTGAATAAAACAGTAAGACACTGCCCTGCCTCTTGTCATATTCGCTTGTTTCTGATAATCTGTTCTCAATAAAAACAGAAAGAGGGAAAACATGAGTAAACAATTATATAATGAGGCTAAGCTTGATGAGTATGTTGAGCTTATTGTGAGGCAGGGTGTTAATATTCAAAAGGGGCAGCAGCTTTTTATCGGGTGCAGTGTTGATCTTGCTTTTTTTGCACGCAAAGCAATGGAAGCAGCCTTTAAGGCGGGAGCTTCCAATGTGCATTTAAACTGGACTGATGAAATCAGCAGCAGAACAAGATTCTTAAATGCAGATAACAGCGTTTTTGATGTTTTTCCGCCTTGGAGCAAGGTAATGTATGATACGCTTGCCGAAGAAGGTGCAGCGTTTTTGAACATTGTCGCCTCCGACCCCGAGATATTCAAAGGCGTTGACCCGGACAAGCTGAGCCGTTTTAATATTGCATCATCCAAATCACTTAAGGATTATTATCAAAAACTGATGTCAAGCCAAATACGATGGTGTATTGCATCTATACCGTCAGCTTCCTGGGCAAATAAAGTATTCCCCGATGCGGCAAATACCGATGACGCTATTTCAAAATTATGGGAGCACATCTTCACCGCTGCAAGAGTTGGCGACGGGAAAGCGGTAAAAAAATGGCAAACCCATATAGAGTCGCTAAAAAAGCGTGTCGATGTATTAAACAGCTATAAATTTAAATCAATCCATCTGAAGAACAGTGCAGGAACGGATTTGCAAATGGAGCTTCCGAAAACACATCTGTGGCTCGGCGGCGGAGACAAAGCAAAGGACGGGCATTTATTCTTACCGAATATTCCGACAGAGGAACTATTCACCGCACCACAGGCGGACAGCGTAAACGGAACTGTCGTCGGCACAATGCCGAATGTATATAACGGCAATCTAATTGACGGTTTTTCAATTACATTTAAAGACGGCAAGGTCGTATCATATGATGCAAAAACAGGCAAGGAGCATCTTAAAAACATGATTAACGACATCCCGGGCATGGACTATCTTGGCGAAATCGCTCTGGTAGAGCATGATTCACCAATCTCCAACATGGGTACTCTTTTCTACAATACACTGTATGACGAAAATGCAAGCTGCCACCTCGCTCTCGGCAGCGCATACCCCGACAGCATCGAAAACGGCGGAAGCATGTCCGAGGAACAAAGAAAAGCTGCCGGCATAAACATCAGCGACAACCACCACGATTTCATGTTCGGCTCCTCCGACATGTCAATCACCGGCACAACCCCCTCCGGCGAAAAAGTCACAATATTCGAAAATGGGAATTTTGCGATATAAAAGACTAGGGACAAGTAGTTTATTTGTTTTTGAGGGTGGTTCAGGGGTTGTTAAATTGATTTTCGCACACTCAAGTCAATGTCTCGCAAGCGAGCCATAAGACGCCGAGGGGCGCTCTGTTGAAACACGACGTTTCTTCTGAGCGAAAGGAAATTAATTTAACAACCCCTGAATCACCCTGAACAAATAATACTTGTCCCATTGTTTATCATCTGCCGGTTTTTCGGCGGTTGTAGGCTTTGGGGTTTGGGGGTTTTCTTGTGATGGGGTTTATTTCGCCCCATGTGCCTCTTTTCGAGTCATGAAATTTCTTTTGCTGCAGTTTTGACTGTTTCTTCAAAGGAACAAAATTTTTTTCTTTTTTATCTTCAATCATAATAAATTATATTATATCATAATTTATAGATATAGATACTTTTCATAAAAGCATATGCCTTTTTTCAAAATAAACAAATCCATTTAGTCATTATGCCAAAAATATTAAAATGCGAACTTTCTTTAATCTGCTCTTTTTATGTAGAAACAAATGTAGAAAATGCGGATTTTACTTTTAGTTTTCTTCATTTAATAGCTTCTAAATGTGAATTTATTAATCATCACCCTGTTTGCAAGCAGTTACAAGGTATGTTAGGGTGCTTAACAAACATACGTTATTGCAGAAAACTATTGCAATTATAATCTATAGGTTATATAATACAGGGAGTAAGGTGATACTTTTGGAAATTCAAAAACTTTCGGGCTTTAAAAGAATCTACCAGGCAGAATGCTTTCCAAGTGAAGTCGGTAAAATGCTTGGTAAAAGCACAGGTGATAAAACCCGTTATATGAAATGGTTGTATACATGGTTATCCGTATTAGACAGCGAAGGTATGAAAGCTTTAAATCTTCAGCAGTTTGAGCACCTCAAGGGAACAAGCAATCCTCGTTTGTACGCTATTCGTCATTCACGCAGCAGAATTAATGAACGGTATATTTTTGTTTTTTCTTATGAAGAGAGTATTATTCTTTTAACTTCATTTAAAGAAAAAAACTCTAATGATTATCAATCAGCAATTATTCACGCAAAGAACATCTATGCTGATTTGGAGGGTTAAATGAGCATAAAAGAAAAATTATTAAACGCAACAGAGAGTACCTGGTTGTCTGAGCATCTGACTCCTGAGGAGATAGATACAGCCGGATATATTGCTCAAATAGCTTCTTCTATCCAAAAACAACGCAAAGCCAGGGGGTATACGCAAAAGGAATTAGCAAGCATGCTTGGAGTTTCGCAGGTTATGGTTTCCCGCTGGGAAAATGGTGAGGAAAATTTCACTATTGCAACCTTGGCAAAAATCTCATCAGCACTTGGTATGAAATTAAATAATCCGTTAGAAAGACAGGTTGTTTAAATTTCAATCAAAATGTATAAGATTTTTCATCTTATCATCAATCATTTGAATGTTCCTTTTTCCATTGTTCGATTTGGGTCATGCGTTCTTTTACGCGGGTTTCCTGGCCTTGGTCGGTTGGTTTGTAATATTTTCGGTCAAGTAAAGAATCGGGCAGGCATTGCATTGAGCTCAGCTTGTCTTCCGTATCGTGAGCGTATATATAGTTCTTGCCATAACCCAGTTCTTTCATCAGTTTTGTAGGAGCGTTTCTTATATGCATCGGAACGGGTTCGGCAAGCATGGTCTGTGCGTCAACCGCTGCGGCACTGTATGCAAGGTCTAAGGCATTCGACTTTGGTGCAAGTGCCATGTATGTTACGGCATGTGTAAGGTGGACGCTGCATTCGGGCATTCCGATAAAATGGCATGCCTGATAGGCTGTTACGGCAATCTGCAATGCACGGCTGTCCGCCATGCCGATGTCCTCGCTTGCAAAACGAACAATACGCCTTGCGACATAAAGCGGTGTTTCCCCTGCTTCAAGCATTCTTGCAAGCCAGTAAATCGAAGCGTCAACATCACTGTTCCGCATAGATTTATGCAGTGCGGAAATTATATTAAAATGTTCCTCACCGTTTTTATCATATATGAGAGATTTTTTGCTGATGCACTGCTCGAGCATTTCCATCGTAACGGTTATTCCGGTTTTAGTAACATTACCATTCAGTACAACCATTTCAAGCGTGCTTAGTGCGACACGTGCATCGCCGTTTGCGAATGCGGCGATAATGTTCAGCATTTCATCGGTTATTTTTATTTTTGCACCGTCAAATGCACGGGGGTCTTTCACGGCACGTTTTATAAGCCCGAACAAATCATCCTGCGTTAGTGCATTGAGTACAAATACACGGCACCGTGACAAAAGTGCGGAGTTGACTTCAAATGACGGATTTTCGGTCGTTGCACCTATCAGAACAATGCTTCCTTTTTCAACAAAAGGCAAAAACGCATCCTGCTGAGCCTTGTTAAAACGGTGAATCTCATCTACGAACAGAATCGTTTTATCACCCATGACACTCATGCGGTCGGCCTGATTCATTACGTCCCGTATTTCTTTAATCCCGCTTGTAACCGCACTGAAATTGACAAATTCAGCCTTGGTTCTGCCCGCAATGATACGGGCAAGTGTGGTTTTTCCGACACCGGGCGGACCCCAGAAAATCATCGAAGAAACCATATCCTTGTCTATCATTTGCCGAAGCACCTTACCCTCACCGAGAAGGTGTGTCTGTCCAGCAAATTCATCTAAATCACGGGGCCGAAGCTTACTTGCAAGCGGCCCCATCGGTTCATTGCTTTCATACATTGATGTCTGTCTGCTGTTCATTTTTTACCCCGGTCCCTGACCCCTAAACTCATGTTACTATCTTAACCGCTTTATGGCAGTTTATAATTTCTACTTTTTTATGCTTGCCGCCGTCCTCGCCATCGACTGTCCAGGGTACTTCTTCTTCGAAAATGAACCTGACATTTGAAGCATGCAGCATGTTTACATTATCGCCGTCATATGTATGTACGGTGACGCTTGACATTATATCCAGAAAATCTGCAAGCACAACAGGCTGCTTAACAAGAATAATCTCGAACTCACCGTCGGAGAGGTCGACACGCTCCGGGTTCAGCTTAATAAAACCCGCTATTGATGTAGAATTTGTAACTCCGCCGAAAATGAAGTCGCCTTCAATAGTTTTGCCGTCATATTCCACGATTGTACGCCTTGGTTTAATCGTCGCAACATCTGCTATCCCTCCGAATATATATGCAAGAGGACCGAGCGCACGTTTTGCACTTTGGGGTGTAGAATATGAAACACCCGTAAAGGCTCCGAATGCGGCAATATATGTAAAGTATCTTTCATAAAACCTGCCTATGTCAATTGCAACAGGCTTACCTTCAAGTATTTTTTTTGCAGCAATCGATGGGTCTCTTGACAAAGCAAGCGTATGTGCAACATCGTTTGCAGTTCCTGCCGGAATGTATCCGAGAGGAATTGCCGTACCGGCTCTCAGCAGACCCGAGATAACACCGCTTAGTGTCCCGTCCCCGCCGACACATACAACCAGATCATGCTTTTCCGCATGCGTATAAACAAGCTCCTCGGGTGTTTCATCATGCGAAAAATAAACCGTGACACTGTAATCGGCATCACAAAGCTTTGAAACAATCGTGCCGAGGGCCGTTTTTGAAAGCCCCCGGCCCGAATGAGGATTAATTATAAGCATCATCCTGCGAGTCATGTAAATTCTCCGTATATGATGAAACCCATCATTTGATTATTCTGACTTTTGTTACTCCTTCGATGCCTTTTATTGCATCTTCGATGCCGTCTGCGATTTTGTCGACATCCAGAATTGTATATGCTGCGGGTTTGCCTTTTGTGCCTGCGTTTATCATGTTTTCAATGTTGACGCCGAATTTTGAAAGCGAACTTGTGATAGTTGCAATCATATCGGGGACGTTTTTGTGGATAATGCAGATACGGGGGTCGCCGGCCATTCTTGGCAAAACTGCTCCGGGAATGTTGACGGAGTTTATAATGTTGCCGTTTTCGAGATATTCAATGATTTGGTCGGCTGCCATGCTCACGCAGTTATCTTCACTTTCGGGTGTAGATGCACCGAGATGCGGGATTGCGATAACGCCTTTTGCTCCCGCTGTTTTTGCGTTCGGGAAGTCCGTTACATAACATGCAACATGCCCCGAATCGAGGGCTGCAAGCATATCGTCATCGTTTACAAGCTCGGCGCGCGCAGCATTAATTATGCGCACTCCCGGCTTCATTTTTGCAATTGTTTCCTTATTGATAAAATGTTTTGTCGCCTCCATGTACGGAACATTTACGGAAATAAAGTCGGATTCTTTATAAATCGAATCAAGGTCGTCGGCACGTTTGATGTCGGAGGATAAATTCCATGCGCCTTCAACCGAGAGATAAGGGTCAAAGCCGTATACTTTCATTCCGAGTCCCAGAGCGGTATTTGCGATTTTTGCACCTATTGCTCCAAGCCCTATTACACCAAGTGTTTTGCCTAGAACCTCGGGCCCGACATATGCTGCTTTTTGCTTTTCGACGAGTGCGGGTATTTCGTCACCTTCCGAAACAACGCTTTTTACCCACTCGACACCGCCGATAATATCCCGTGATGATAAAAAGAGTGCACAAAGAACAAGCTCTTTAACGGCTCCGGCATTTGCTCCGGGTGTGTTGAAAACGACAATCCCCTCATCTGCACAGCGGTCAACGGGAATATTATTTACCCCCGCTCCTGCACGGGCGATGCAAAGAAGCTCATTGCCGAATACCATGTCATGGATTTTTGCGCTGCGGAGCATGAGCGCCTCATGGTTTTCCATTTCGACACCAACCTCATATTTATCGTCGCTGAAGGTTTCAAGCATTTTAGATTTTATATTATTTAGTAATTTAACCTTGAACATTGTTATATAACCCTTTCTGCAGTTATTTGTTTTTCACTTCAAAATCACGCATGAATGCCGCAAGCTTTTGTGTTCCTTCAATCGGCATTGCGTTATAAATTGACGCTCTCATTCCGCCGACTGCACGGTGTCCCTTGAGTGTATCAAAGCCGGCTGCTTTTGCTTCTTTAATAAACTTATCGTCAAGCTCTTCGCTTGCTGTTCTAAAAGTTACATTCATATCGGAGCGTGAATCCTTTTCCGCACAGCCGATGAACATTTTGCTGTCGTCAAGTACATCATAGATGAATTTTGAGCGCTCTGCTTTAAGCTTTGCCATTGCAGCAACGCCGCCTTGTTTTTCGAGCCATTTAAGAACAAGACCCAGCATGTAAATTGTATATGTAGGAGGTGTGTTCTGCATTGAATCGGAATCAATCATCACCTTGTAGCTGAGCAGCTTGGGTGTAAGCGGAAGCTCATTTCCTGCAAGGTCTTTGTTAATGATAACTACTGCTGCGCCTGCAGGTGCCATGTTCTTTTGGACACCGCCGTAAATAATGCCGAATTTTGATACATCGAGCGGAGCCGAAAGGATGTTCGAGGACATATCGCAGACAAGCGGGATATTTCCTGTTTCGGGAACATACTGCCACTCTGTGCCGTAAATGGTGTTATTTGAACAATAATGGAAATAGGATGCGTCATTTGATACTTTTATATCGTTTTGCGGTGGTATATATGTGTGGTTTTTATCTTCAGATGAGCAGGCTATGTTGATTTCACCGTATTTTTTTGCTTCTTTCATTGCAACTGTCGAGAAGTTGCCTGTTACGGCATAATCGGCTTTTCCTGTTTTGCCGATAAGGTTCATGGGAATTGCCGAAAACTGCATTGTTGCACCGCCGCCCATAAACAGAATTTCATGTGTATCGGGAATATTCATTGCTTTTTTCAAGGCTGCTTTGGTTTCATCGAAAATTGCAATGTAGGCTTTTCCCCTGTGGCTCATTTCCATTACCGACATTCCGGTACCCTTGTAGTTTGTCATTTCTGCAGCTGCTTCTTCAAGCACCGGTAACGGCAACATTGACGGGCCGGCTGAAAAGTTAAAAATTCTCTCTGCGCTCATAAATCACCCTCCATTTTTGATAAATAAATTACTCTTTATTAATTAAACAAAGTATATAGTAAACGTTTTTTTGTGTCAAACAATTTCTCCCGTTATTTCTCCCGTTAAAATGTCATTTTTTGTACCGGTAATTTTTGTGTTTTTGATGGTGTTTCTTTCGAATTTTCCTTTAATGGATATTTCAAGGTAATTGCTTGAATGACCTGTTGAAAAGCCGTTTTTTTCCTGTTCGGTTAAAACTTCTGCGGTCTTTCCTATTTGGGATTTTCTAAATTTGCTCGCCATTTCATTTGCAACTTGAGCGGCTTTTTTTGCACGTTCTTTTTTTATGTCTTTACTTATATGCCCGGGCATTTTTGCGGCTTTTGTTCCGGGTCTGACCGAATAGGGAAAGATATGCATGTCGGAAAATGCTGCTTTTTGAATAAATTCCAGCGTTTGATTAAACTCGTCTTCCGTTTCACCGGGAAATCCCGTTATCAGGTCTGCCGTGATTCCGCAGTCCTCGTTTTGAATGTCTTCGTTTTTGTTGTCTTCGTTTTTATTGTTAAAATGCTTTCTGATTGATGTTATGGATTTAAGAACATCCTTTGTTGTATATTTGCGCCCCATTCGTTTTAGCGTCTCATCACATCCGCTTTGAAGCGAAAGATGAATGTGCTTGCAAAGATTGGGTATTTTCGATAACTCTTTGCAAAACCCGTCTGTCAAAACCGAAGGGTCAAGTGACCCAAGCCTTAGTCTTGCATCGGGCGCTGCGTTTGCGATTGTATGTAGTGCTTCTATTACGCAAGGAGGCAGTTCTTCTGCTTTTTGTATCGAGGGAATTCCGGCAACCGACACGTGACACGGGGACGGTTCTACTGTCTCATTATATTTTAATAAATCCCTTCCATACGAAGATATTTCAATCCCCGTAACAACAATTTCCTTATACCCCTGCTCATTTAACTGCTTTGCATACTCTGCAATACGCTCGAGCGGTAAGGACCGTGAACGCCTGCGGATATACGGCACTATACAGTATGTGCAGAAATTGTCACACCCGTCTTGTATTTTAAGTAATGCTCTCGTACGGTTGGATGTACTGCCGGGCGGGAGTTCCTCGAATGCGGGGGTGGAAACAGGGGGACAGGTACACGAAACAGGGGGACAGGTACACTGCTTCCTATCACCGTAAATAGGAAGCAGTGTACCTGTCCCCCTGTTTCCACCCTCTTCAACCATTTCAATAAACCCAAGCCTGTCGGAAGTGCCGTTTACTAAATCAGCACCAAGTTCAGTAACAAAATCAGGTTCCAGCTCGGAATAACAGCCAAGAACAGCAATTAGTGCATCCGGCTCCAACTTTTTCATACGCCTTATAAGCTGACGGGATTTTCTTTCGCTTTCGGCGGTTACTGCGCAGGTATTTAGAATGCAGACATCCAAGCCCGCTCCGAGAGAGCCGGACTCATGCCCCCGCTCACTTAAAACCCGCTCCATTGCTTGCGATTCATATTGATTAACCTTGCACCCGAGTGTGGTGATACAAAATCTCATTTTACTCCCCCGGTTATCGAACCTGTCAGTAGAACCGTCCCCGTGACATTCAAACTTGACAGACGGACGGTTCTCCCGTCAAGTTTTGCCTTGATGTTTTAAATAATATCATATATTATCATAAACATATGAACGTTTATTTTGACAATGCCGCATCAACAAGAGTGCGTGATGAAGCCATTGAAATTATGCAAAGTGTCATGAGGGAAAACTACGGTAATCCTTCTTCAATGCATGCATTCGGTCGTAGTGCAAAGAATTATCTTGAGACCGCACGCAAAAATCTTTCGGACTCAATTAAAACAAAACCGGAAAACATATATTTTACATCAGGCGGGACCGAAGCCAACAACTGGGCTATTCAAGGTGCCGCTTCAAAGCTTGATAGAAAAGGCAGGCATATAATCACATCTGCCATTGAACATTCGGCTGTGCTTGACCCGATAAAAAAACTTGAAAGTCAAGGCTGGGAAGTAACATATCTTTCACCCGGTCCCTCCGGCAGTGTACCTGTAAAGGCATTCACCGATGCCTTGAGGGATGATACGGTTTTTGCATCTGTAATGCTTGTAAATAATGAAACCGGCGCAATCAATCCGGTCAATGAATATTCAAATACAATAAAGCAAAAAGGTTTGAAAACAATTCTGCATACCGATGCAATCCAGGCACTTTGTAAAATCCCGTTTACAGTCAATTCTCTTGGTGCCGACCTCATAACGCTTAGCTCTCACAAGCTGCACGGTCCGAAAGGAGCAGGCGCACTCTTTATCGGTAATAGTATAAAACTTACACCTCTCATTTTAGGCGGAAATCACGAAAAAGGCAATAGAGGCGGCACTGAAGCATTTCCCGCCATCGTCGGATTCGGTGAGGCTGTAAAGCTCGGAGTGTCGGAGTTTGATAGTACTTTTGCATATATTGAGGATTTACATAAATATACAATTAACCTGCTTGAAAAAGAAATCCCGGAAGCAATTATTCTTTTAGCAAATGAATCTTCAGAAAATATTACCCCGGAAAGCAAAGAGCAGACTTTATTTAAGACCCATTATTCTCCTTTTATTCTCCCGATTTCACTCCCCGGGTATAAAAGCGAGGTTTTGATGAACTATCTCGACGGTGAAGGCATCTGCGTTTCAAGAAGTGCAGCATGTAAAAAAGGAGCCCGAAGCCGCACTCTCGAAGCAATGAAGCTCAGCAATAATATTATCGACGGAGCTTTACGGGTTAGTTTTTCACGATATAGTACGAAAGAAGAAGCAGATTATTTTGTGAAAATATTAAAAGCAGCTTCCAAATCCCTGCAAAAAACACGGTGACTTACAATGAACGATAACTTAAACCCTGTAAAAATAACCCTCCCTGAAACTGCACAAGAGAACCGTCCCCCTGTGCTCCCTGTGCTTATTGCTATGAGTGGGGGTGTTGACAGTACTGTTGCTGCTTTGCTTATGCGGCAGGCGGGTTATGATTGCAGCGGTGCGACAATGAAGGTGTTTGATGGCGGTGATAAAACCGTTGCAGAGGCCGGGGCTGTTGCCGATGCGCTGGGGATAGAGTTTTATGAGTTTGATTTGACGAAGCAGTTTGCGGAGCTTGTCATCAACCCGTTTATAGCTGATTACCGAAGCGGCTGCACACCGAATCCCTGTGTAACCTGTAACAGGTATCTTAAGTTCGGTCTTTTCGCGGAAAAAGCCTCAGAGCTTGGAATGAACGCAATTGTAACGGGTCATTATGTTCAAACGGAAGTTGATGCAAACGGACGTTACCTGCTGAAAAAAGGCTCGGACTTAACTAAAGACCAGAGCTATGTTTTGTATTCATTAACACAAAAGCAACTCGCTTTTTCAAAGTTTCCGCTCGGTTGCCTCACAAAAGCACAGGTGCGTGAAATTGCAGCCGGGTCGGGTATAATAAATGCCGGCAAAAGCGAGAGCCAGGATATATGTTTTATCCCCGATGGCGACTATAACAAATTTATAAATGATTATACAGGTGAATTGCCAAAAACCGGTAGATTTGTCGATATAAACGGCAATGATTTAGGTCAAAGCAAAGGGATATCCTCATATACAATCGGACAGCGCAGAGGTCTCGGACTTTCAATGCCGCATCCCCCTTATGTAATCGAACTTCGCCCCGGGGACAATACAGTTGTCATCGGAAAGGAAGATATGTTATATTCAAAATCACTTACCGCAGGTGATATTAACCTGATTACTTCCGATAAAATTAACGCACCCTTTAAGGCTCAGGTCAAAATACGTTACTCTGACCCCGGACATCCTGCCACAGTCGAACAAACCGGTGACGATTCATTGAGAATCGAGTTTGATAAGCCGCAAAGAGCAATCACTAAAGGGCAGGCAGCCGTAATTTATGACGGCAACACAGTAGTGGGCGGCGGCACAATAACATAGAAAACCCAGCATCTCGCATATGACTGTAGCCTCGCAAGCGAGGCATTGGAACTGTACCCATGTCACATGTCACATGACAAGCGAACAGCGAAAGGATTGAAATAAATTGAACGAACTGCAACAAAAAATAATTAATCTTAAAAAAGAAAAGAATGCGCTGATTCTTGCGCATTATTATCAAACCATGGATGTGCAGGAGGTTGCGGACCATGTCTGTGATTCATTTGAAATGGCGAAACGTGCCTTTGATGCAAAGCAGGAGCTGCTGATAATCTGCGGTGTGCATTTTATGGCAGAATCGGCAAAGCTTCTCAACCCCGGAAAAACGGTACTGATACCAAAGCCGGACGCAGGTTGCCCGATGGCAGATATGATTACACCGCAGGATGTTACCGCACTTAAAAACTTCTATCCGGATGCCGCGGTTGTCTGCTATGTTAACTCATCGGCTGCAGTAAAAGCTGTCAGTGACATCTGCTGTACATCCTCGTCTGCCGAGAGAATTGTGAAGGCACTTCCCGAACGCCAAATAATCTTTATTCCCGACAGGAACCTTGGAGCATATATTTCGTCTAAAGTAACAGATAAGGAATTTATCTTCCACAAAGGCTGGTGTCCCGTTCACGATTACATCGTTCCTTATGATGTTGAAAACGCAAGGCTTAAACACCCGAATGCCAAGGTTCTGACTCACCCCGAATGCAGACCCGAAGTTCTGGAGCTTTGTGACTTCATAGGCAGCACCTCAGAAATTATAAGCTTTGCACTTGAATCTGATAATGATGAGTTCATCATAGGCACAGAATCAGGAGTAACAGAACACCTTGCAGCCCTCGCACCGGACAAAATTTTCTATCCGCTGACAAAAAACTTCATCTGTGAAGACATGAAAAAAACCACCCTTAAAGATATTTTAAGCACACTAGAGACCGGCAAATATGAAATCACCGTATCGGGTGATGATTTTACAAAAGCAAAACAAAGCCTTGAACGCATGGTTAAGATATAGTTTACACTTTTGTGACCTTTTTCGGAGCTATAAATGGTATAATTATTTATCATAACTCACCACTCACCGAAGGTATAAGAGAAGATATGAAGAAATTAATCAAATTATTTTTACTTATATTTATTATCGCATTAACAGCAATGCTTGTTTCGGCATGCCCTTTAACGGGTTCGGACAACCCCGGTAATACAAACCCGAACGGCAGTTCAGGCAGTAATGACAACAAAACCAATAATAACAATGACCAAGGTGCCACCGAAGTTGTAAATATACCCGATAATTCAATTCAGGCAGTTCACGAACCTGCAGTGCCTATTGTGCTTATCCCGGAGGCTCCGGGGCTTTCGGTCGAAGAAAATGACAAAGCAATCATTGATTACTCAAATGCCGCCGATGGATACATTATGATTAAATGGCTGGCAGATACGGATAAGCAGCTGCGTGTTCTGATTGACGGGCCGAGTGCCGTTCAATATACATATACAATTTGGAATAATAACACTTTTAATGTCTTTCCGCTCTCTGACGGCAACGGCTCATATGAAATAAATGTAGTCGAGCAAACCGACGGCGACCGATACGCTCTTGCACTCAACCATAAAATTAACGTAACATTAAATGACGAGTTTGCACCCTTTCTGCGCCCGAATCAATTTGTCAACTTTACCGAAAACAGTGCAGCTGTCGCTAAAGCCGCAGAGCTTGTGACGGGAAATGCTACATTCCCCGATAAAATTGCTGCTGTATATAATTTTGTTGTTAATAATATCACCTACGATGTGGATTTTGCCAACGAGGTCGTTGCAGGGCATCATAAAGGGTATCTTCCCGATTTGGATAATGTACTTGCGAGACGCAAAGGTATTTGCTTTGATTACGCAGCTTTGATGACCGCTATGCTTCGAAGCCAGGGCATTCCGACAAAGCTTGTAATCGGATACGCAGGCGAGGTCAGGCACGCATGGATAAGTGTATTTTCCGAGGAAACAGGCTGGGTGGATCAAGCAGTTTTCTTCGACGGCGAAAACTGGATTCTAATGGATCCCACCTTCGCCTCAACAGCAAACAACCAAGCCGCCCTCCAACAATTCATAGGCGACGGCAGTAACTACACAGTATTATATTTGCATTGACATTTTATATATTTATCGGTATAATATATCTATAAAAAGGCGTTGCCGATAAACGGTTAGCCTAAAGTGTTACGAAAATAACCGTACTTTGGGCTAGAGGGGCGGTTATTTTCGTTTGTCTTGACGAATCGCCAGAATCAACATCAAAATGCAGATGATCATCATAAACAACTCATACAGTGTCATACGCACCACCACCTTTCGGGGTGGCTAACCGCCTACCGTTGGCAACGCCTGATAGTATTCTAAACCCTTGCAATCACTGCTGTCAATATGAATTTGTTTACACATTTACGCTTGTAAATGTGTAATTTTTCATCATATTTTGCTCAAATTCACCATTTATATCATCACAATTCATTGATTTAACTTGACAAACACAATATATATGGTATACAATTGCCACGTGTGCGCATATATTGTAATTCTGTTATTTATAGGGGGAAAATACATGAAATCGAGTACGAAAATCGGAAAGACTTTTATTAAAGCAATATGCCTGCTCCTGGTACTGACACTTTTTATCTCAATGTTTGCGCTCGATACAGGTGGTATCATAAGTATGCCTGAAGCAGAAGCGTTATCAATCGGAACGGGTACTGACGGTGTTACAATGGAGGATAAGGTTTCCGATATTGATACATCGAACTTTATGTTTGTTAATGAAAACGATGTCGGGTCTATGCCCGGAAACTATCAGTTCGTTAACAAGTCGGCAAATGACGGCAGGATTTGGACCGATAAATCTGTAAACGCAAGTCAGGCTTTTATTTATGATTCTCTGGGTGGTGTTGCGGGAGTTGAAGCCGTTACACGAAACAGTACAGAATTTCTTGTCACTTATTCGGCTCTAAGTCAAACAATTAATACAACAAATATTATTATCGAACCTTCGGATACTGTATTTGTAATAGATGTTTCCGGAAGCATGGCGTCAAATAATGTTCCGGGTGACGGGCGTTCCAGAGCTGCTGTTATCGTGGAAGCCTTGAATAATGCAATTAAAATGCTTATGGATGCAAATCCCGATAACAGAATTTCTGTTGTTATATACGGCGGACAGTCCGTAAGCGGACAAAATTATGCAAGAGCTCAACCGGTTCTTGCTCTCGGGCGCTACGATGCTTCTACAGCAATTTTCTCTATGAGCGGCACTTCGACCGTTACAGTGCGCTCAAATGTTTCTGCTGTACACAGTTCATTCACTGTTGAAGGCGGTACTCCGACTCAGCTTGGAATGAGAAGAGGTGCGCAGGTATTGCTCGGTGTACCCAGAGGAAATGTCCCCGGTGGTACACAATTTGACACAGGAATAGCAGCACCGGGTGGTGGTTCAGGAAATATAATAGTCACCCGTCAGCCGAATATTATCTTAATGACTGATGGTGAGCCGACTTACGCATGGACGGATTACAGACTGGACGGACTTGCAAATATAGACGGAACTGATTTTTCATACAATGTCGGTAACGGCTCGGCAGGCGATATGGGTTTAACAGCTCTAACAGTTATGACTGCATCCTATGTTAAAAAACTCGTACAGGACTGGTATTATCCGACAACCTCGGGAACTCCCGGATACAGTCCTGATAATGCCACAAAAAACGTCGGTTTTTACACAATCGGGCTTGGTGTTAACTCTGCAATTGCAAACGGGATGCTCGACCCTTACGGGAACTCTGCAAGCGGTGTCCCAAATGCCCAGCTTGTTGTTCAAGGTACAAAGAATATGCTTACGGTGCTTGATGATTTCGCTCCCGGCTCAGCACCCGTTACATTCCCTGCTCTTTCCAAAGGCTCAAGCACAAACCGCCCGGATGTAACCGTATCAAACACAGGCGGAGTGGTATCATGTAATTATGACACGCTTTCATTCTCGGCAATGGACAAGGCAGGTCTGGATGATGCATTTAACACAATTACCCAACAGATAGTCAATCAGGGTAATTACAGCACAAATGCCGAAGCAGGGCGTGAGCAATTCAGCGGATATCTCACATTCTCGGATGTTATCGGCGAATACATGCTGTTTCGTCAATTTAGAGGTTTATATTACAATAATACAAAGTATACGAATGTTATCTTTACGCCTGCACAAGCAACGGCTTTTACTCCTTCATTTGTAAATCAAATGCAGTCACAATATGCGGGTACGGGTGCAGCTCCATTTACTGCAACCAATGCAGGAGATGTATTAACATCCAGTATTAATGCAGCTAATAATCCGGTTAATACCGATCCTGCGGCAAAAAACGGTGCAATTTCTTATTATACAAATAATGACAGAGTTTATCTCACCCCCGTTTTTAGCCCTGACGGCTCTACGGTTAATCCTGAAGCCGGAGCAGCAGCAAGGGTTGATATGTATGTTGTGCAAGGTGCTGCCGTTGACACAATTAACGGAAATCCCACGAACTTAAATACTATAATATTCCAAGTAATTACTACATTAGCACCAACCGGACAATTTTCAAGCTCAGGTACTACTACCTCTCATGCAGAGCTCAGCCCCACTCTGGTACGCGGAGACCAGATTGTCCGCTGGTATGTCCCCGGCGATTTAATTCCGATGCGTGCAGTTGAACCTGTTCTCTCAGGCGGAAACCCGACATATGATGATTTCGGAAACCAAATATTCCAAGTTGCCGAGTCTGTACCGCTCAGAGTAATTTATACCGTAATTCCCGACTTTGCAAGAATTTCAAATGGACTGACTGCAACATATTCGAATGTAAATCCGGGAACTCTTCCTAACTCCTATTTCTTTTATACTAACAGATGGCGAGGAACAAACGGTGTGACATCACGAACCGACCTTGCAAATATGTCACTTGCGTTTTTTGTCCCACATGCAAATAACACATACTACAGCCCGTCACCCGATACAAGAGGAATCCCGAAAACACCTGTCCCCGTGGGTCCGACAGGCACACCCCCGTTCTCATGGGACTTTACTCACTTCAACATTACAACCCCCGCCACTACCTACCAAGTTCAGCGCCTCGGCAACAACGGCCGGATAATGCTGCAATCGCAGATACCTATAAAGTTATATAAGACATTTAATTTCGATGGACCTCCTCCAACAGGTTTGACATTAGCTGATCTTCAAGATTACCCTCCATTAAACAACGGGCGAATATCAATGATTTCATTTGTTGTTGTCGGATTAGATCCGGCAGGTCAAGAGATTTACAGAAATACTTTATACTTAAGAGATTTTCAACTTATTAATACAGCTACTGAGGGTTCGATAACAATTGAGCCTAATACATTTGTTTCTGCAGATATTTTTGTACCCCCGGGTGATTATACTTTTGCAGAAGCAGGAGGATTTGCACTCGGGTTTGCACGGGATATGCTACCGGGAACTACCGGACATTATCCTACTCCGATTGGTTTAAATTATGCATGGTTAGCCAATGCTTATACTAATGAAACAGTTCCACCTGATCCCGGAATATATCTTCAAAAAGCTTTCCATGGTTTAAGACCTTCTGAGATTGATGCTCTTGGATACACAATAACCTTAAAAAATGAATTCGGCAGCGAATGGGGACCATGGATAAACTCTGACTTTACCTTCGGAGGTCCCGGAAGTGCATATGGAGTCCATATACCTGCTACTGACCCATTACTTGTACCAGGTAAATATTGGCTTGAAGAAACTAACGTAAGTGTCCCGGGATTTGTTCTTGAAACAATTCCAAATCCTCTTGAGTTTACATTAGAAGCCGGTCAAATTTCCGCAGGATTCCTCTTCACCGCTAACAATGTTTACTCAAAACCTAAGTATAATCTCGGGCTTGAGAAGTATATTAACCCGAATCCGCTTGTTGTGGAGCAGTATGATGACTTTGGGAATCTTGTTCAGCTTATCAAGGAGCCACTTGACCTTGCTTTCAAAATCGAAGGCGTATCACCTGCAGTAGCTCCACCGCCGCCACCGCCCACTGTCACATCGGTTATACCCGGTGAACCCGGCTACCCCGGTACTGAAGGTTACTTAAAAACTATACTTTGGACTGACCTTGTTAATAATAAATACCCTGTAACATTATTTGATATAACTCCCGGGGATTATACCATCACAGAAATCGGCGGCAATGTACCGGGATATACAGGCCCGTCCATTACGGTAACCCAAAACGGCAGTCCGATTGCTAACGGCGGCAGATTCACCTTGCCCCATAACGCAAACGCCAACCTTGCATTTGCGTTTACCAACATTTACACTCTAAGACCACCTCCACCGACACTCCCCCCACCGCCGCCTGATAAGGCGCCGCAGACGGGTGTTAGCCGGAATGTTGCTTTGCCGATTACACTTCTCTCAATTTCTGCTATACTATTCGGTGGAGCTGAAGTTATACGCAGGCGGTATAAACAAAAAAGTAAAAAATAATAAGACAGGAGAACCGTCCCCCTGACATATTATAATAAGAGGAGCTAAATGAAAAACAAGACGCTTAACAATACATATCTTTCGATGCTTTGCAGTGAGCTTGCGATGCTGCTTGATGCGGGGCTTACGCTTAGTGACAGTGTGCAGATTCTCGGTGAGGATGAATCAAGCAAGGATGCCAAGGTATTAATGCAGTCACTTTACGACTCACTCATGACCGGTAACCATTTCTCTGCTGCATTAAAAGAGGCGGAGGTTTTCCCGAGGTACATGGTGCATATGATAGAGGTTGGGGAAAAAACAGGGCGGCTCGTTCAGACATTAACAGCACTTTCCGATTATTACGAAAGGCAGACACGCCTTGCAGTAACAATTAAAAACTCCGTTCTCTACCCTGCCGTGCTGCTTGTGCTGATGATTGTTGTCGTGCTTATTCTAATCGTTCAGGTCCTGCCGATATTCAACGATATTTTCAACCGTCTCGGAACGCAGATGGACCCCTTTGCAATAAGGCTTATGCAGTTCGGCGGATGGCTCGGAAATGCTTCAATCGGCATCGCCATTGTTTTCGCCGTGATTTTCCTTATGATTTTAATCATGTGGCTTATCCCGGGCATCCGCAGAGGAGCTGCACAATTTTTCGCCAATAAATGGGGCAACCGCGGAATATTCGGTAAAATTGCATCCTCCCGTTTTGTTTTTGCAATGACACTCGGAATGGCAAGCGGCCTTGATACCGCAGAATCAATATCGGTTGCATCTGCTGTCAGCGGCGGTTCAAAATCGGTTGATGAAATGCATAAAAAATGCACAACACTTCTTGAAGAAGGCAAAACACTTTCGGAATCATTATGCGAATCCGGCATTTTATCACTTCAGGACGGCAAGATGCTTTCTGTCGGAAGTGTCAGCGGTAAAGCAGACCTCGCAATGGCGGAAATAGCAAGAAGATGCGATATTAACGTCAGAGACAGCATAGACCGCATCGTCGGCAGAGTCGAACCCACACTTGTAATTCTGTCATCAGTAGTTGTAGGTATAATTTTACTCTCAGTCATGCTCCCCCTCATGGGAATTATGACTTCAATAGGCTAAAGGTGGGGGGTTGAGGTATAGTATGTTTTTTTTACTCAGTCAGTTCCGATAATGCGTTGCTTGAAACGCTATGTTGCCTTGGAATTCCCTCGCAAAAAAAACATACTATACCTCAACCCCCAAAATTAAATTATGAAACAAAGAAACATTTATCGAAAAGGGCCGCTTGATTTTTTGCGGGTGGCGATAGTGCCGTTTATATTTACTGCTGCAGTGATAGCGGTGATATTTTCGGGTATCAGGCAAGCTGATGAATCGGGTAATGCGGAGGGACTTCGCATCCTTGAGGAAAGCCTGCACCGTGCGGTTGTCATGAACTATGCGATAGAAGGCAGATACCCGCAGAGCCTCGAGTATATCGAAGAAAAATTCGGCATCCATATAGACAAAACGAAATTTATTGTCCATTACACAATTTTCGCATCAAATATACTGCCAACAATAACGGTGATTGCAATATGATAAAAACGATAAAAGGAAGAAGTACCGACACAATTTTTGTGCTGATTGTATTCAGCATTTTTGCCTTTTCCGTGCTTATGGTGCTGATGCTCGGGGCAAGTGTTTACAGAAACATAAACGATATCTCCCGTGCCGAGCAGCATGAGCATACTGCGTTTTCATATATTTGGACCAAAACGAAAAACTTCGACGAAGCAGGTGCAATAACCGTTGGCGAGTTCGGCGGTGTATCTGCTATATTAATTAATGAAAAAATCGGCGAAACAGATTACAGGACTGCTATTTACGTATCTGACGGATGGCTGCTTGAGCTTTTCAGCGAAGCGGCACTTGATTTTTCACCGCAAAGCGGAAGACGAATCGTTGAAATAGATGAAATGACATTTAACGAAACAGACCTTGGTATGATTGAAATAGTTTCCGGAAACAAAAAACTGCTGCTTTCACCGCGCACAAGCTAATGCATTGTTCCACGAGCAGACACGAGAACCGTCCCCCTGTCACACAGACACGAGAACCGTCCCCCTGTCACAGAAAGGTAAAATAATATGACAAATCGTTCGAAGTCTACGCTTTTTTTAATTGAGCAGCTTATTGTTATTGCAGTGTTTGCGATATGTGCTGTTGCGTGTATCAGCATTCTGACGGCGTCATATTTTTATGCGAATGATTCAAGTGCTCTGAGTCATGCGATTATTAAAGCGGAAAGCGGAGCTGAGGTTTTTAAGATAACTGGTACCGATTTTTCTGCAGCTGCCGAAATTCTGGACGGGACGGTCACAAGCAAAAGCCTTGGAGCAGACGGTGTGTCCGTTATTGCTGTATATTACAACAGCTCATGGCAGACAAGCAGCGAAGATAACGCAAGCTATGTTATGAATCTTATAATCGAAGCAGCACAGGGACCGCAGAATTTCGATGTAATCACGGGACGCATTACTGTTGAAAGAACCACGGGCGAGGAGCTTATTTCATTATCGGTAGCAGCAAGAGATTATTAAGCATAATTCTTCAGTCACAAGCTCCCTTAGAATGACAAATCACCACGGAGGAACACAGCATGGGAAAAAGCGGGATAGGAGTCGGCAGCGCATCAATTGTGCTTGTATTTGCCGTGCTTTGCCTTACTGTTTTTTCGCTTATAACATTTGTTGTTGCGGGCAATGAGAAAAACCTTGTCGGCGCAAAGGCCGAAACGGTCACGGGATACTACCGTACCGATACTCTTGCAGAGCTGATTCTTGCGGATATAATTGCAGCCGCAAACGATGGCAACGCCGCTGATAACAAAACCGGTAATATTCCCGGTATCATCCGTGAAACCGAAATACATAAAAGCTTCGATGAAACCCGTAATACCGAAACAGTTTATTTCTTCTGCGATATATCCGATACAAAGGCACTGTTCGTTAATATAAGTATAAATAATGATTCTTTTGACATCTTAAGCTGGCGAATGTATGATAGAAATGACTGGGAATCAGATGACTCCGTCAATGTATGGACAGGAGACTAGTGCTCCGTTTTAAATACCGGAGAACAGGAGAGTTTACAGAAATATGGACAATACAATGAAAACCGGCAGAGAGCTTGTTTTGGATTGGCTCAGGCGTTCCGCAGAGGAAGGTGCTTCCGACCTTTTTATAAGTGCGGGGCGGCAGGTTACGTTCAAAATAAACGGGGTATTGTACTCAAAAGGCGGAGAGGTCATGAGACCTCATGAGTCCGAGGAATTTATCACCATTCTGTATGAGCTTGCCCACAGGTCGATTCGGAACTTTCTTGAATCGGGTGATGACGACTTCCCTATCACTGTTCCCGGCGTTGCACGCTTCAGGGTAAATGCTTTCCGTCAGCGCGGAACATACGGAGCTGTTATCAGAATAGTCCTGTTTAACATTCCCGACTACAAGGACCTGCAGATTCCCGATGAAGTCATGAGCCTTGCATCCGAATTAAACGGCCTTGCTCTTGTTACAGGCCCTGCAGGCAGCGGTAAATCCACAACCCTTGCCTGTATAATCGACGCAATTAACAAAACGAGAAACTCACATATCATAACTCTTGAAGACCCTATAGAATATTTGCACAAGGACAAAGAAAGCTTAGTCAGCCAGCGTGAAATATCAACCGACACAAACTCATATATGGATGCACTTCGCGCAAGCCTGAGACAGGCTCCCGATATAATTTTACTCGGAGAAATGCGTGACCATGAAACCATCAAAACCGCAATAACCGCAGCGGAAACAGGGCATCTTGTCATTTCAACCCTGCATACTGTAGGAGCGGCAAATACCATTGACCGTATAGTCGATATATTCCCGCCCGCACAGCAGCAGCAGGTTAGAGTCCAGCTTTCGATGTCACTCCGGATGGTTGTTACTCAGCGTCTGCTGACAGATATTAACGGCGAATCAATTCCCGCATTTGAAATCATGCGCGTTAACAGTGCAATCAGCAATATAATCCGCGAAGGCAAAACCCAGCAGATAGACGGTGTCATCCAGACCTCATCCCAGGAGGGTATGATAGGAATGGACACATATATTATGAAGCTGTATCAGGACGGCAAAATCTCCAAGGATACTGCCCTCCACAGCGCCTCAAACCACGAACAAATGCAACGAAAGCTGAGTATGGTGTAAATGTATAATAATATTCTCGGAGCAATAGGAAATACGCCTATCGTAAAAATTAATAAACTCAACAAAAACCCAAATGTCACAGTCCTTGCAAAGCTCGAAGGATTTAATCCGACAGGCAGCGTGAAGGACAGAATCGCTCTTAAAATGATTGAACACGCAGAGCAGGAGGGCTGGTTGACCGGGGATAAGGAGATAATCGAAGCAACGTCCGGAAATACAGGCATTGCTCTTGCTATGATCGGCAGGGTTAAAGGATACAAGGTAAATATTGTCATGAGCGATGCCGTATCCATTGAGCGGCGAAAAATGATTATGGCATTCGGAGCAGATATTATCCTGACGGACGGCGACAAAGGAACCGACGGTGCAATAATTAAAACAAACGAGCTTTTAAAGGAGTTCCCCGGAAAATACTACAACCCCGATCAGTATTCAAACATAACAAACAAGCTCACCCATTACTTTACGACATCACAGGAGATATGGGAGCAGACAGGCGGTAACATCACCCATTTTGTTTCGGCAATAGGAACCTCGGGCACAATTATGGGTGTCGGCATGGGTCTCAGACAAAAAAACCCGGACATAAAAATCGTTGAAGCTCATCCGGTAGCAGGGCATTATATTCAAGGGCTTAAAAGCATGAAGGAAGCAATCGTCCCCGAGCTTTATGACCCCGGGAAAATTGATATAAGCATAAAAGTGGAAACGGAAGCCGCATTTGAAATGTCACGCAGGATAGTTGCGGAGGAAGCCATTTTTGTCGGAATGAGCAGCGGTGCGGCAATGCTCGCAGCACTTGAGGTTGCAGAAACACTTAATTCGGGCACAATAGTCGTAATGCTTCCCGACAGAGGTGAAAAATACCTTAGCACGCCTTTATTTAAGGTATAAACTGAACGCACTTTCGATATAATTCAATAAAAAAACAGGGCAGAAAAGTACAAATAATTTCAATAACACAGTTATTCCAAAATGTTTGTATTTTTTTTGCATATTTTTATCTTTTTGTTGTACAACCGTGGTATATCTATGATACAATACGATTTAAGATTTTTAAAGCAGGAGGCCGGAGTGTGGATACAATTTTTGTAGTCGACGATAACAGCGCAAACCTTCTGCTTGCCGAAAATGTTTTATCCGAGCATTATGAAGTTATCACAATGGTCTCTGCAAAAATTATGTTCGAGCTTATAGAAAATATTAAACCCGATTTGATTCTGCTTGACATTATGATGCCCGATATCAGCGGATTTGATGCACTAAAGCAGTTAAAATCAGGTATGCTGTACGCAGATATCCCCGTTATATTTCTTACAAGTAAAAACGATGCAGCTACCGAAGCCGCCGGATTTGAAATGGGTGTTGTTGATTTTATCACCAAACCGTTTTCAGGTCCTGTTTTACTTCACCGTATAAAATCAATCCTTCATATGGAATCAATCATACGTGAGCGTACGGAAATGCTGCAGCAACAGGCAGAGGTGCTTCAGCGCCAGACAGAGACCTTAAAGCAACGGACCGATAAGCTGCTCAGGCTTCAAAACAGCATGACCTCCGTACTTGCGCATTTGGTAGAAAACCGCGATAAGCTTACAGGTGAGCACATTGAGCGTACAAGCGAATATATTAAACTGCTGCTTGGTGCAATGATTGAACGAAAAATCTATCTCGATCAGATAGCAGACTGGGATATGGATGTTATCATTTCCGCCGCCCGCCTGCATGATTTGGGCAAAATCGTTGTATCCGATTTAATTTTAAATAAACCCGATAAACTGATGCCTTCCGAGTTTGAAATGATTAAAACCCATGCAATCGAAGGTGAGAAAATAATCACCGATATTATCATTAAATCCGGCGACGATGTATTTTTGCATCATGCAAGAGAGCTTGCAGGAAGCCATCACGAACGTTGGGACGGCACAGGTTATCCCAGAGGGTTAAAGGGTGAGGACATCCCGCTTCTCGGCAGGATAATGTCAATAGCGGATGTCTATGATGCACTTGTTTCCGACCGTCCGTACAAAAAAGCATTTCCGCATGAAACCGCTGTTGCAATTATACTCGACAGCAGAGGCACACAGTTTGATCCCGTGCTTGCCGATTTATTCTACGAAATTAATGAATCTTTCGCAAAGGTTCATAACTCAGATAACTATTAAATCTTTCGGGGAGAGGCTAAATGACAGATGTCATAAAGGAACAGCTGGATTTATGTGTCGGATGTAACAGGTGTGTCAGAGAATGCCTGATGGAAACTGCAAATGTCACATATCATGACGAGCAGGGTAAAATCAAGGTTAAAATCGACCACAACAAATGCGTAACCTGCGGGTTGTGTGTTCCTGCATGCAAGCATGATGCGAGACGTTTTGCCGATGATACCGAAAGTTTTTTCGATGATCTTAAAAACGGTGTTCCGATATCAATTATGATTGCCCCCGCAGTCAAGACAAACTTTATTGAGTTCAAAAAGCTCTTTACGTTCCTAAAGCAACGCGGTGTGCGTAAAATTTACGATGTTTCTCTTGGCGCCGATATATGTATATGGGCGCATATCAAGTATCTTAAAGAAAGAGATAACTCCCCGATTATTACTCAGCCATGCCCCGTTATTGTTACTTATTGTCAGATGTACCGCCATGATTTACTCGAAAGGCTCTCTCCCGTTCAAAGCCCGATGGGTTGTGCATCAATTTACATGAAGGAATATCAGGGCATTACCGACCGCATTGCAGCTCTTTCACCGTGTATTGCAAAGGCTGATGAGTTTGAAGAAACAAAACTTGCCGATTATAATATAACCTTCTCTCATTTACTGGATTATCTGGTGGAAAATAATATTGAACTTCCCGATATGGAAACGGATTTTGACCATCCGGAAAGCGGGCTCGGTTCATTATTCCCCATGCCCGGCGGTTTTATGGAGAATATCCAGTTTTTTATCGGAAAGGATTTACATGTAACAAGAGCGGAAGGTCCCGGAGTTTTTGCAAGTCTGGATATGTATGCCAAAAACCCGGTGGAATTTTTGCCCGATATATACGATGTCCTAAACTGTGATGAAGGGTGCAATGAGGGTACAGCTGCCTTGCATCAGCGAAGCAGATTCGAAATAAGTAAAATCATGAAGAACCGCAGTATTCTTGCCCGTGATGAATCTAACAAGAAGCATTATGATTCTGTTTACGACTCATACGAAGAGACACTTAACCTCGATTTATTTTTACGTGAGTATAAGGCAATACCGACCGAAACCCCGGAAATAAGCGAGGATGACATTCAAAGAGCGTTTGCACTTCTCGGAAAAAACGATTACGAGCAGCAGCGTGTAGACTGCTTTGCCTGCGGATACAAAACCTGTTATGACATGGCGAGGAAAATCGCAATAAACATAAATATTCCCGAAAACTGTATCGTTAAATCCAAAGAAGATGCAAGGCTTGAGCACGAAGAAAACCTGCGTGTCCAGGCGCAAACCATTCAAAAAGAAAAAATGTATGAAGCCGACGAACGCATTCGTATAATGTTCGACTCGGCACCGTTTGCCGCGCATTTCTGGGATGAAAAACTGATTATGACGGATTGTAATGAAGAAGCGGCAAAAATGTTCAATCTTTCAAATAAAGAGGAATATAAAAGCAGATTTTTCGATTTTATGCCGAAATATCAGCCCGACGGCAAGTTATCTGTTGACAAAGTTAAACAACTGATTGCAGATACATTTGAAACCGGTTTTCAACGTGCAGAGCTTATCTGCCTCTCCCCCGACGGCGAACCTGTCCCTGTTGAGGATACATATGTACGTGTTGAGTTTAAGGGTGAAAGGCTTGTTGCAGGGTACAGCAGGGATTTAAGAGAGCATAAGCAAATGCTCAGGGACCTGGAATCAGCCGTTTCCGAAGCAGACAGGCAACGGATGGAAGCAGATACTGCAAACAAAGCAAAGAGTGAATTTTTATCACATGTCAGCCATGAAATACGCACACCCATGAATGCCGTACTCGGTACTACAGAGCTGCAGCTTCAAAAACCGTCAATGTCTCCCGATTTGAAGGAAGCATTCAACACAATCTACAGCTCGGGAAGCTTGCTATTGAATATTATTAACGACATGCTTGACCTTTCAAAAATCGAAGCCGGAAAATTCGAGCTTGCTCCTGCGATATACGACACACCAAGTATCATATACGATACAGTGCAGCTTAATCTTTTGCGTTATGAAAGCCTGCCGATAGAATTTGATCTTAATATCGACGAAAATACCCCGCTTGATTTATACGGCGATGAGCTCAGAATCAAGCAGATTCTAAATAATATTCTTTCAAATGCATTTAAGTACACCCGTGAGGGCAAAGTTGAGCTTTCGGTTTCCGCAGAGGTCACAGAGTTGCCTTCAGGCGACGACCCCGACGAGCGTACAGAGTGTACTCTTATACTGAAGGTAAGTGATACCGGTCAGGGAATGACCGAGGAACAGATTGACAAGCTTTTTGACGAGTATACACGCTTTAACACCGACGCAAACCGCACGGTCGTCGGAACGGGGCTTGGAATGCACATAGCCAAACGGTTTGTTGATGCTATGAACGGCAAAATTACAATAGAAAGTGAAATCGGAAAAGGTACCGAGTTTACGGTATTTCTTCCTCAGGAACGAATCGGCAGTCAAGTGTGCGGAGCGGATGTGGTTGAGAAGCTTCGCAACAGCCGTTTCAGAGACGCAATGAAGCTGCACAGAGCTCAGGTCGTGCATGAATACATGCCGTACGGCAGTGTCCTGATTGTTGATGATGTTGAATCGAACCTGTATGTCGCAAAAGGAATGATGCTTCTGTACGGTCTGAAAATAGAAACTGCCGGCAGCGGTTTTGAAGCTGTTGACAAGGTCAGAAACGGCAATGTCTATGACATCATATTTATGGACCATATGATGCCCGAAATGAACGGGCTTGAAGCCACGAAGCTAATCCGCGAAGAGGGTTACGAAAATCCCGTTGTAGTACTGACTGCAAATGCAGTTGCGGGAGCGGCGGCATCGTTTTTGGAAAGCGGGTTTGACGGATATTTGTCGAAACCTATTGATATACGTGAGTTAAATGCAATTGTCAATAAAATGATTCGCGACAAGCAGCCGCCCGAGGTTATTGAAGCAATGCGGGAGAAAGCAAAGCAGGAAAGCAGTACAGGTTCAAACGAAAAACCTGCAGTCAGCGAAGAGCTTTTGCGGACGGTTCTGAAGGACATTGAAAATGCTCTTGTTGTTTTGGATGAACTGATGCCGAAAATAGAAAACAACAGTGATTCCGATTTGAATCTATATGCAACAACCGTTCACGGAATGAAAAGCGTTCTTCTCCACATCGGTGAAAAAGAACTCTCCGAATCTGCGTACCGTCTTGAGCAAGCAGGAGACAACAGCAGCATCGATGAAATCCTCCGTGACACCCCCTTGTTAATCAAAGCAATAAAGCAGATAATAGAAAAACACAAGCCTGCAGAAAGCACAGCTTCCGAAACACACGAGGACTCCTCCGAGGATATTGAGTTTTTACATGAAAAACTGGAGGAAATACAAACCGCTTGTGAACAATTCAAGAAAAAAATCGCCAAGACAGCACTTGACGAGCTAAAAGAAAAAACATGGTCCAAACACACAAACGAACTCCTGACCGAAATCTCCGAATACCTTCTCTACGGCGAATTCAAAAGCGCCGTCTCCGCTATCAAAGACGCTATTAATAAGTAAGGGGCTGATGCAAAACGCAAGTGATGCTTCGCCCCTTTTTCATTATTCACTTCTGAGAGCTTCGACCGGGGCTTTTGAGGCGGCGGCGGAGGCGGGGAGCAGTCCTGCGATGTAGGTCAGAAACATGCTTATTGCTATGAGTATCAGCGGTACGAGCGGCGGGAGTACAACGAGCTGTACTATACCGAGTTCGTTATAGAGAATGATGTTTGCGATAATAATGATTCCGAATGTTGCAAACACGCCTATGACACCTGCAACAAAACCGATTATCAGTGTTTCGGCATTAAATACAAGTCGGATGTTTCCTTTGCTTGCACCGACGGCGCGAAGGATTCCGATTTCTTTTTTGCGTTCAAGCACGGAGATAAATGTTATAACACCAATCATTATTGAAGAAACTACAAGTGCAACGGAAACAAAAGCAACAAGTGCGTAACTGACCATGTCGACAATATCTGTAACAGTTGACATCATAAGCCCGACAATGTCGGTGTAATGAATAACCTTATCGGGGTCTTCCCTCTCCATTCTTGCGTTATAATCATCGAGTATATCGAGTATGGATTGTTTTGCTTCAAAGCTGCGGGGATAAATCAGGATTTGCGCCGGCACGTTCGGGTCGGCGTAACCAAGCATATGCAGTGTTTGTTCAAAGTTGGTTTCGGAAGGATTCATAATTGACATCATAAGCTCAAATATTTCTTCCTCGCCAAGCTCTATTTGAAAAGCATCCGCAAGTGCCTCGGCATCAAATATATCCATGGAAGCTTGCATTTCCTCTGCAAATCCGTCAAACGCCTCTTGAATCGTCTCTTGGATTTGGTCGGTAATACCGCTCATCGCCTGTGTCATCGAGCTTTGTATTCCCTTGGAAATCTGACTTGATAAATCCCGCATTGCTCTTTGCATTGCAACTTCCATTTGCAATGATATACTGCTCATTATTCCTGCCATTGCCTGCTGCATCATACCCTGCATCGCACTTGAAATTGCCGCTTGCATTTGAAGGGTGATTGCCCCCATCAATTGTTCCATGTATGACGCCATAGCCTGCGCCATAACTTCGGAAATTGCTGCCGACAGTTGCTCTCCAAGATCGGTATCTTCCATTGCAGTTTCAAGCATATCTTCTAACAATTGCATTCCGATAGAATCCATATATTGCGCGAATAAACCAAATATCTGTTCAGGAGTTAAAAAATCTGGAAGCGGCGGAGTAAAAGCAGGAAGATAATTCAATAAAAAATCTTGCATTAATGCAGTTGAAATATCTTCTACCAGATTATCCGGTGGATTAACCTGTCCCATTATTGCTGCCATTAAAGCATTTATATCCATTGCAGGAAACGGTACGCCCGATGTGTCAAATGTCATGCCGCTCAAATCGAGGCTTCCCATATCCATCCCGCTAAGGTCGATATTGCTGAAGTCCATACCGCTCATATCGAGACCGCTTAAATCAAAGCTGCCGAGATTCATGCCGCTCATATCAAAGCTGCTCATATCCATACCGCTGAAGTCCATGCCGCTCATATCAAAGCCCGAAAGAGCATCTTCAAAATCCAGGGTATTGCGGAACATTTCTTCGTCAATTGAGATTATCCTTGAAAAATCAAATGCCGAGTCGGGGTTTTCCTTTTCATCGTCGAAGGTTCTGCCCGAGAGAACGTTTACATCGGGGTAATCAAGCTGCTGTCTTACTATACGTTTACCGGCTGCGCTTTCCATCAGATGCAAAATAAGCTCCGGTGTGTAGTTAACACCCATTCCCAGAACCGTTGTTGTTGCATCCTCACGGGGTTTGACTATACCGACGATTTTTAAATCCATACTCCCGGCGAGCAGCTCTTCCATAAATTCCGTATCACCGCTCTTATCAACCCAGACATCGAACAAATCATCAAACTGATACAGCTCGGCAGGATGAACAACCTTAAACGAAAGATTCAAAAACATATCATATGAAAAGACCCCTTGGCTCGGTTCTATCTCAATCTCTATTTCGCTTCTGTTCATGACAGCCTCAAGCATTGCACGCATTTCCGAGCGGTCGCGAAGCCCCATTGAATAAAGCGCAAAGTCCGTCAGTCTTTCACCATGGCTGACTACGAGAACTGCCTCATCAAAGCTTGACGGCCAATGTCCGGTAACAACATCATATTGATTTTCGTATAATACCGGATTATTCGGCATTTCAAGAAACACATTCATAGACGGCATAAAACCCATACCGCCACCCATTGCATCCTGACCTCCCATGAGGTTGCTGAAAATTGAATCGGGGTTTATCTGATCAATACCCTCCGATGTATCTGCCAAGTATATCTGAGGAACAATATCGTACATGTAATGAATTGTGCTTGCATACCTGTCCAGCCGCTGCTCGTTTTCCTGAAAATATGTTTTAAGTGAGGCTAAATCGTTTGTGCTTTGGGTTGCAAAGACGTTTTCCATTATCGGCATTTCGCGGATTCCCTCGGGACGGTCGGGCCGCGGCTCACGATGCCTGCCGCCGCCGCCTTCTTCATCATTTCCTCCGAAAAAGCCTGATAAATCAAACCCCTGGTCCTGTATCGCAAGCGGATAAATACTAAGCGTCTCTTCTTCGATATTTCTTATATATTCATTGATACCATTTGACAATGCAAGGATTGTAGCGATGCCGATAATTCCTATCGAACCTGCAAAAGCGGTTGTAATTGTGCGCCCTTTTTTTGTCATAAGATTGGAAAATGAAAGCATAATCGCCGTCAGAAACGACATGCTTGCTCTTCTCGGCTCTTTACCGACACGCCAATCCTCCGAAGCAGGGTCATAGTGCCTTGTATCTGATTTAACTTTTCCGTCGGTAAGCTGAACAATACGGTTTGCATATTCTTCGGCAAGCTCATTATTATGTGTAACCATTATAACAAGGCGGTCTTTTGCAATCTCGGTAAGCAGCTCCATGACCTGCTTGCTTGTTGTTGTATCGAGCGCACCTGTCGGCTCGTCGGCAAGCAAAATCTCGGGGGCATTGATCAAGGCACGTGCAATTGCAACACGTTGCATCTGCCCGCCGCTCATCTGCCCCGGTTTTTTCCGTATATGATCTTTTAGCCCGACCCGGTCGAGTGCCTGTATTGCTCTTTTTCGCCGCTCTCTTCTCGAAACACCGCTAAGGGTCAGAGCAAGCTCAACATTTGCAAGAACTGTCTGATGCGGTATAAGGTTATAGCTTTGGAAAACAAACCCGATGCGGTTATTCCTGTATGTATCCCAATCACTTGCTTTATAGTTTTTTGTCGATATTGTATCGATTTCCAAATCGCCCGAATCGTATCTGTCAAGCCCGCCGATGATGTTGAGCATTGTTGTTTTACCCGAACCCGACGGACCTAAAACAGCTGCGAATTCGTTATCACGAAACGCAATAGAAACGCCGTCCAACGCATTTTGCGTAAAGCCGGCGGTTGTATAAGATTTTGTAATACCCTTTAATCGCAGCATTAATTGCTTCCCTTACGTGTTTTTATGGATTTGCAAAAAAATTGCAGTCCCGTTTAATACCACAGGGAAGAATATCACATATTTATGTACTAGATATGAACATTATTTAAGTTCTTTGATTATTTCGTCTTTTTCTCTGAGTTGGTTAATAATCCCAATATGGTAATCGACACGTTGCTTTATTATTATCTCGTCAAAGGGTTTGCGGATATAGTCGATGGCACCGAGGGTGAGGCCTTTGCGTTCGTCGTCTATATCGATTGCTCCCGATATAAGAATCACCGGGATGTCTTTTGCGTGGTCAAGCTGATTAAGCCTTGCCATTACTTCAAAACCGCTGAGTCCGGGCATGATAATATCAAGGATTATCAGGTCGGGATGTGTTTTCTCCAGATTTTCCAAAGCGGACAGCCCGTTTTTTGCAGTGCTGATCATATAATCCTGTTTTAGAATCCCGATAAGCTCCATTAGTGTTGTTGTATCATCGTCTATTATTAACAGCTTGTTCTTTTTTTCCATAAAACCACTTAAAGCTCCTTTCATGCGGGATTATAATTACAGTGAATCTCTAAGCTTATGAATTGTTACTACGGCCTTGTCGAAATCCAGGTCTTCGAGCTGTTCAATCAGGTCTTCACTGCCTGCAACTGCCCGGATATCATCAATAAAATCAAGGCTGTCGGGATTGCTCTGCTCAAGCAGCGGAACCAATTTATCGAGCAATTCCTTTGCTTCTGCTGTTGTGAGCTTTTTATCATCCGATGTTGCAGCTTTGTTTTGTTCCTGCTCCCTTATAATAGGCTCAAGCTCTGCAAGCACCATTTTAAGCTCCGATTCAAGTGTTGTCAGGTGGTGCGGTGCAACGAGATTGTCGCCGTCCTTAAGCAGAAACTCAACCTTCTCTGCAGCTTGTGTCAGAAGGGTTTTGTTGAGCTGACCCGCATTACTTTTGAGTGTATGCGCAAGCCTGAATGCAAGCTCTACATCTCCCGAGCTGAGAGCAGATTTTATTTCTTCGGCTACATTCTGGTTATTTTTGTAGAAGCTGTTTATTTTACGCATCCGCATATCATTTTCATACTGCTCATGCTTTGCAGCATCTTCTTTTTTCCAGCTCAGAGGCTTGAAATATTTCATAAGGCAGCGCCAAAGTTCTTGCGATGTAAATGGTTTGCCCATGCAGTCGCTCATTCCGCTCGATTCGTATATTTCCATATCATTGGTCATTATATTCGCTGTCAGTGCAACGATAGGAACGCCTGTTTTCATTGCAAGTATATGGCCCGATGCTTCAATACCGTCCATTTCCGGCATATGAATATCCATGAAGATAAGATTAAACATCTTCATGCCCTTATCGACACGCTCCTTGACGTAATCGACACCTTCCTTACCGTTGGATGCAATAACGGTCTTGAGTCCGACCCTTGAAAGATGGTCGACAATAACCTGCTGGTTCATTGCATTATCTTCGCAGAGCAGCACTTCGCCTTCAAAGAGCGGTTTGACAAGGTCGTCGAAGACAATGCGAGATTCAAGTCTTTCGTTTTCATCGACAGTTTCAGCGTGGAATACAAGGTCAAAGCTGAACTTCGTTCCGACACCGAGCATACTTTCGACAATAAGATTTCCGCCCATCATAGTAATCAGGTTTTTCGTAATCGCAAGCCCAAGCCCCGAACCGCCGAATTTTCTTGTTGTTCCGCTTTCGGCCTGTGTAAAGGGTGAGAAGATTCTCTCCATCTGCTCCTGGGTAAGCCCGATACCGCTGTCCTTTACTTCAAAGCCCATGGTTATGCTGTCTTCGCCCACTTCTTTTATTGCAGCCATCATCTTTATCATACCCGAATTTGTAAATTTAACGGCGTTTGAAAGAAGGTTGACAAGTGACTGGCGGAGCCTTGTCGGGTCACCGTAGAGTCTTTTGCCGAGTGAGGGTTCTGCGTAGAAATGCAGTAATAATCCTTTTTCGATTGCCTTCGGCATGATAACCGTCCGGCAGGAGGCAAACATTTCGTGTAAATCGAAGGGAATGCTTTCCATTTCCAGCTTGCCGGATTCGATTTTCGAAATGTCCAGAATGTCATTTATAATCTGCAGGAGCCACTCTGCATTTGTGAGAATTTTTGCAAGGTAATCCTTTGTTTTAACACTTATATCATCATCGAGAGCAAGCTCCGAGAATCCGACGATACTGTTCATCGGAGTTCTTATCTCATGACTCATATTTGCAAGGAAGTCGGATTTTGAACGGCTCGATGCTCTTGCCTGTTCAATGGCGACCTTGAGTTCTGCCGTCATTTCATTATGCAAAAATGCATTACCGATGAGCAGGCAGGCAGAGCGGAGTATCGCAGCTTCGTTTTCGGAAAATTCTCTTTCCTGCGTACAATCGTCAAATCCCGCAAATCCCCAGAAGTTGTCTTCGATGAATATCGGAGCTGCAAAGGCGGATAAAACACCTGTTCCATCCAGGAAATCCTGCGTAATCTGATCCATGTTGACTGCTTTTCCGTTTACACATTCGCCTTTTTCAAGTAATGCAGCCCAGTCCGGAAGTGAGGTACTGTATAAAATATCCTCCGTAAAATCAGCGCCCTGTGCAGATGCTCCTTCGGCAAGCCATTCATAGAGCTGTGTCGAATAAAGCTCGTTGTCTTTTGTGTAGTTTTTCCAGATATAAACCCTGTCGGAACCGACTGCCGTGCCGAGTACACCCATGCTTTTAAGCAGATTATCTTCAAAGTCGGTAATTTCAGTGTTCAGAAGCATACTTGCAGCTTCATTCACGGCATTTAACAGACCGTCTCGGTCCTTGACCTCCTGCATCATTCTGCGGTTTTCCCTGTCGGTTTTTTCCCTTGCAAAATCAATGCGAATCATTATAAGCATCAGGCTTATTGCAACAACTGCGCCAAACGCTGATAAAACAAGTGCCATTGTTGTGACTTCGCGGTAATATACATTTATAGGTGCCTGAAATCCGATATACCATCCGTTTGACAGCTGTTTTAAGAACGCAAGGGATTCCTCACCTGTAAAAGATACCATTATCTGCTCGTAAACATCCCTGCCGAGCTGCATGTCATCGGCAAAAACCGATACGGGTAAAAGCGGATTTGTGACATTAAGCCCGATAAAAGGCTCATACGGGTGAGCGACAATATTCAAGTCCCTGTCAAAAATAAGTCCGAAGCCGTCTTGTGCAAGAGCAGTTTCAATTAGGGTATCTGCAATATCACTAATCCGGAGATATAGAGCAACAACACCAAGCTTGTTACCGTCATTATCGAACAGAAGCCGTGAATATGAAAAAACATTTTCACCCGAGGATGCATCTGTAAATGTAGAAGATTCTGCTATTTCACCATTTGCAGACTGTGCTTCCAAAAACCACATTCTGCTTGTCGGATCAAAGTCTTCGGGCGGTTCCCACCCGATACCGTTCATAAACACGGGTTTTTCAAGCGCTTCACCTTGAACCATTTCGAAATAACCTATAAAACCGTCAAATCCGCTGAAAGTGCGCAAGGCATTTTCACGGACATACTCTGTTTGAAGATTATAAAAATTTTGGATTCTGTTTAAATCGTCACCTTGCAGAAGCATATCATGAACCGCTTCCGAGAAAATCCCGAGTGCTGTTCTTGCTTCGGAAATTGTAAGCTCGAATTTTGCTTTTTCTGATGCGATAATGCTGTTTGTACGCTCTAACATTGAGGTTCTTATCATATTACTGGTGAAAAAATAGCTCAGCAATACCATAGCTGTAAAAGAAAGGGCAATAAAAACGAGCTGGATAATCAGGCGCGAGCGGCTGTGGGACATCATGCTCCTGTTTTTCCTGCTTTTATTTTCCTCAATATTTTCCAAATCAACTCTGCGCATCTGTTTGCCTCCCGCTTTATTTCTTCCGGCAACTTCCTGTATAAATATACATTATGTTGAAAATTAAATCTGCTGCAGAAACTGATTCACTATACCATGTATACATAAATAAAGGAAGAACTTTGTGCTAATTTTGCGCAGATTTTACATTGCGCTCATTAGCTCCTCCGCTCCCTTTGTTATGTTTTTATATTCACCTTTGATTAATGCCATAAACATTTCTTCTATATGGCTGTTGATTTTATCCGGCCAGGGTTTCTTTTTCAAAGCGCTTAGAATGGTTTCCATTGTTTTTATATCAAATGTCCTGCTTGCTTTTATTAAGTCATTAAGATTGTCTGTCAGGGTTGTTTTTTCTTCCTCGGAAAGCTCTGTCTCTGCGGAGTCCTCTGTTTTTGAAGGTTTTAATTTTGCAACAAGCAGCTGCAGGCTTTCAATAAAAGATGCGGTTTCTCCGAAAATCACCGTGAGATTACGTGTGTCTCCCGCTCTTTCAAGCTTAAGTGCGATATCGGACATTTCATGCTCCCCGATGTTCATAAGTGCACTTTTCATACCGTGAACAGCGGTTGTATATGCATTATAGTCGGCATCGGTTATATCATTCGATTTACTCATAAAACCTTTTAGGACATTTATTGTGTTTTCCGCATCAACCGCTGTATATTTATGAAGATCGGAAAGGTTATTTTCTTTGCTGCTTACTTTTTTCTTTTGCTCAAGTCTTGCCGCTTCAAGTACCTCGGGCGGTGTATTATCTCTTATTAATGTTTTAAGCATCGAATCAAGGTCACGGGAGTCTACGGGCTTCGGTAAAAACTCATTAAACCCGTTTGACAGGAACATATTTGCATTGCCGACAATTGCATTTGCCGTAAGTGCAACGATTGCATTTGAGTACCCCATTTCGCGAATCCTGTTGGTTGCTTCGATTCCGTCCATTTTAGGCATCATATGGTCCATGAAAATGATATCGTACTCATTGCCTGCTTCGATTTTGTCAATAGCTTCAAAACCGCTCTTTACAGTTTCAATTTGCAGACCGTAAGGCATCAGAAGTCCCTTTGCGACATACAGGTTCGACTCGACATCATCAACTATCAGAACCTTACCGTACGGCATATATTCATGAATAAGCTGGGCTTTTTTGTTAAACTTGCCCGGTCTGAAGCTGTAATCCCGAAGCCTTGCAACCACCTCTGCCCCGCAAACGGATGTGCCGACTCTTTTTTGCGGCAGTCTCACCGTAAAAACAGAACCTGAATCAACTTCGCTTTCTACATTGATTTCCCCGTCCATCAGGTCGAGTAATCGTTTTGTGATACTCATCCCGAGTCCGGTTCCTGTAACATTGTAATTCTCTTTTGTATTAAACCGGGAATAATCAATAAATATTTCCTTGATTTGCTCTTCTGTCATCCCCTGCCCTGTGTCGCTGACAGAAATAACAAGAATAATATTCGGGTTGCCGGGTATGACCTCTGCGCTTATATCAAGCCGCACTTCACCATGATCCGTATACTTAAACGAGTTGGAAAGCAGGTTGTTCAGAATTTGCCTTATACGTGTTTCATCACCTATCATTTCAAGCGGTGTGTTTTCGTCTATATTCAAATGGAACTCTATCAGCTTGCTTTCGTTGCGTAAACGGGTCAGCTGCATTGCGTCATTAACAAGGCTGGGAATGTCATAAATATTGGGGGTTATTTCTAGTTTTCCCGCATCGATTTTTGAGAAATCCAAAATGTCGTTGATAATATTAAGAAGCAGCGTTCCCGATTCGTAAACCTGACGGAAGCCTTCCTCGGCATTTGCGGTAAGCCCTGTGTCATGTAGCTGTATCTCCGATATTCCGAGTATAGCATTCATCGGTGTGCGGATTTCATGGCTCATCTGAGCGATAAAGGCCCCTTTTGAACGGTTGCTGTTTTCTGCTATTTCTTTTGCACTGATAAGCTGTTCATTATAAGCTCTTGCTGCTTTATTTCTTGCCTTGTCCATATGAATCAGGATTGCGGATATTGCAATAATTACAAACACACCAAGTGTTCCGACAAATGCCATCATTGCTCTGTAATCCCGGAAGTATTCCCGAACAGGCGCTCCAAGACCCAGATACCACCCGTTTTCTATTGCTTCAACGTAAAACATTGTCCTTTCACCGCGGTAGTCATAATCCTCGATTTCGATTATTTCTGCATTTTCCAGTGCAAACACAGCAGCAATCTGACCAAAGCTTGTATTCATCTCGAGTACATTAATACCTATAAACGCTTCGTGACTGTGTGCAACGATATTAAAATTCTCATCGGCCAAAAAGCCGAATGCAGTTTCGGAAAGACGCATATTGGAAACAAGCTCAACTATTCGTGTAATAGGTGCGTTTACTGCAACAACACCAAGAGATTCGCCGGAATCATCAAATATCTGGGTTACATATGATATCTGATGACCTCCGTGCCGCAAGCTGATGTATATCGGAGATGCGGTTACTTCCCCGCCCGCTTCTATGCCTGCGACATACCACGGCCGGTCATAAACATAAAAATCATCGGGGACATCATGCCAGCCTGCAGCGGGAATGTATGTCTCAAGCTGGTCCAGATAGGCGTGAATACCAAAAAAGCGGTATCCCGATTCCTTCCCTTCCATAACATCGGAAAGATCATCGATATACTCGCGTACTTCGGCGGCTCCTCCGCCATGAGTTAATATTTCCCGTATATTATATGCCACCACAATTGCAAGAGTCTCCGGTTCCTGAAGCTCGGCGGTTATTAATAAATGGGTTTGAGTTATAAGGTTGATTGCATCACTTTGGAATGAATTTCTGATTATTGTGCCGTAATACATTGAACCTGATGCAATAATAATTACAATCGCCA
>Ga0123356_10000115_pt1 | contig 86679 bp, 83 predicted proteins | sample TergutEmb28metaG_2_FD_92546 | JGI IMG/M metagenome (GOLD analysis project Ga0123356, IMG submission 92546) | Embiratermes neotenicus P3 segment gut microbial communities from Petit-Saut dam, French Guiana - Emb289 P3 | ecosystem: Host-associated > Arthropoda: Insects > Digestive system > Gut ...
CGGGGTGAGGTGTAGGTTCTAGTGATCCGGCGGCCCAGAGTGGAATGGGGGAGTGGATTGGCAGGCAGTAGCTTGCTTCATATCTCCTTTTGGACGATTTTCCCACAATACAATTCATCGCGGAAAAGGTCATAAACGAATGGCGAGCTTGAGAGATAGAGGCCTGTTTCAACATCATCTAACTTGCCGAACACCTCGGAGTTATAGAACTGCGCAAGAGCCTCCTTTGCTTCAATAGCATTGTCGGCAGCATGATATTCGATAACATCACGGATGATATATTCCTTTAGTTGCTCTGGCTTACTCATCCACTTCTCCCTTAAACTCCAACGCTGCCAATGCCTTTTTAGTGTGAAAGGAGTACTGGCTGTTAAGGTGGCGGAATTCCATTCCCCGTGCAAGCATCTCAAGCGTAATCAGATTTTCCATATACTGCCTGAATAGAAGCACCATATCGTCGTTTGCTACTGGCCCGATGACAATATCATACTTGGCATCATGGTTGCAGTCTGGCGATTCCATGTTATTGAACGACTTGCTCCGGTTGTTCATGACAAAAAGTGCCCACTCTTTGCTTGGAGTGTCGAAGGTTCGGACATTTAAATCCTCTGTTACAACTTCATTGAAGCTATAGGAACTGACGACTTCTCCGCCTCCGTACAAGCGTGACACTCTGCTGGCCATACGTAACGCCTGATCAAAGTAGGGTGTCAGGTAAAATCCAGTCCCAAAATCCCGGAAAGGGCGGCAAAGTTCCAGCTTGATTTGGGGGACGGCAGTGTTAGAGCCATGGAACAGTATCACGCCAATCACCCTCCTGCGCGCAGCGTGACGATTTTTAAATCCTCTACGGCATCTTCAAGCGACAGGAGATGCTCGGTGTCGTAGAACTCCATTAAAAAGTCGATTCCGCCATAGGCGTCAAGGTACCTATAAGCCTCCTGAGTTGAGTAATCTGAGGCACGAGCAAATGCCCCAATACAGGCGACTACGTAGGCAATCATTTTTCTGTCTTCGCTGCTCATGTAGTTATTATACAATGCAACACTACAAGTAACTTTATCTATTTATAGCGGTTTACTTGTCTGGCAATCGATCGTAGAGTGCAAGAGAGCATAAGCAGGGCAACTGTCATTGTCATTACCCACCCATAGTCATCCAAATTTCGGAAGAGCCCATAGCAATCCGAGAGCCTCAAGGGGACGACTCCATTGACACCTTTTTAGCTACCTTTACCTGATGCTCATCAGGACGAAACTGAGCCGCAACAGCGTTTGTATTTCTTGTCGCTTCCACACGGGCAAGGGTCGTTTCGTCCGACGTGCTTACGGGTTTGCGTTGGCTTGCCGTAGGCTTCTGCCCCAGATAGCACGGAATCGACGGCCCAGGCAGGTAGCTCGAGGTCAAAATGCGCCTGGTCGCTTTCGTGTTCAAAATCATCGTAGTCATAGGGTTCATCTTCAAAGGCAAGATTATCCAGGTAAGACATCCACTCTGCATGCGCTTGGGCATGATTGGCTCGTAGCCGCTCTGGCTCCAGGGCTGCAATGACAGCCTTGACCTCATCAGGCATGACAAAAACCAGCTCATCCTTTTCTGCATAGATACCGATGAGACCAGACTCCCTACTGAGGATAGGCACGTTTTGATCATTGATATCTTTGCGCACTTCATCACATTCGCAGACAGCCATGGTTGTCTCGAATTCGTGTTCTGGGAGCTGTATGAGCAGGCTCTCGACAAGTGAAGAGTCCACAAGCATAGCCAAGGCCATGTCGTAGTAATCACTGTAGCTTTGTGGGTATCTGGGAACATCGACTCTGCCGGTGATAATGTCATCTAGTGGTGTGTTCATATGCTTGGTACGGTAGAGGCTGGTTGCGACATCTCCGAGCTGGGTGGTGCTCATGCTGTCGAGCATGCCAGAAAGAGAATGAGCAGGCTTGCCGCGGTAAGCTTTGCTCCTATTGAGAAAGCTGGTACGTTCGTCTTGTGGCAGCGAGCGAGCCTGTAGCATGTTGCGGTACCAGGACTTCTCCAGCTGCATCCGAGGCTCTTGCAGTCCATCGGATTCCTGCGCAGCCTCGTAGCAGCTTACGAGCACTGGTGAGTCTACCTGCTCATCTACCTCCTCAGCTGTATGTCCAGCAAGAAGCCAGCTGCGAGTAGTGTTGTAGACATGAGTGATGAAATCCAGCGTGGGGTCGCCCACCTTAACCTCAAAGGTGATACCGCGGTGGAAGAAGGGGGCAGTGAGAAACTCGAACAGATAGCCGTAGCGGATGCTCTGCTCCAGGTCGATGAGTGCAACGTTAGCTGTGTTCTCGCTTGCGCCATTATCCTCTACAAGATGCTTCAGCAATGCCCGAGTGGCTTCGTTTTGGGGGTAGTCATCACATTCATCTAGATTGCTCCACGCGAGCAACTCTCCTAGCGTTGGCAGATAGCGGGGATACTCTGAGGTGGTGTAGTAAAGCTCGACAAATCTGGCAAATGCACCGTCGCTCTCTTCGCCTCCTTCCTCATCTCCGTCCTCGTTCTCTTCGTAGTGTAGATCGTAGTCTGTTTCCACCAGCTGCTTGCTGATTAAGAATAAATCGCCATCGTATTCGTGGAGGCAGAAATCATCATTGTCATCACAAACACTGAGAAAGAAGGCAATCGCATCTTCCAAGTTGAATACCACAGAGTAAAGCTCTTTGGCAGTTCTAACAAAGTCTGCCAAGTTCACGAATCCAAATAGCCTTACCGATCCCAGCGCAAGCTCCAACAGCTTGTCAGCTATGGGCATGGCGTTAAACCTTGCTACCTGTGCACTATTGTTAGTCATGTTAGCCTCCAATTTTGATTTGTCTGCAGAAAACTGCTATATAACAGTTTCATCGAAACACAAGGGGACGGAGGTTTTGTGTTATTTGCTGCTCACCACTCCAAAGGGCACTCCTGTGATGCGGGAGATTAGACGTATTGAAAAACCCTCCTCCCTCAAACGCTTGAGATGATTGAGCGTATCCTATTCCAAGATGACGGCTCTCATGCCCCATTTTGTTTTTGAGGCTTCCTTATCTCCTTTGTTATATCCTTAATCTGCGATTCGCTTACAACAACTAACCACGGTCCTGGGCGTTGCGACAGTTTAATAATTCTTTACATATGCTTTTTGAAGACAGCCTCCATATCATCGTTGCTCATGTTCTGATGCACTAAGCAGAGAAATCGTACAGCATTTAGAAACACAGCTTCACGTTCTATCTTGTTCTTTCTGATATGTGCGTCTTTGGTAATAAATAGAAGTTGTTCACGACCCGCTAGTTCAAGAATCTCTCTATCTAAGACGTCCTGCCTGCCAAACTTTTCAGTGACGGTTATTACATCGAAGCCCGCGCTTCGGAACACCTCTGGGATTCTATCGGTTCCGAGGCAATGATCTATTAAGGCTTCAGGCAGCAAGTTTGACATGAGGGCGTATCATATCCTGTACGGCAGCCTCATCAATTTGAAACTCCCGAGCAATTACCGCCAGTGGCTCTCCAGCCATGAACAGTCCGATGACATCTTCGACTCGAGTACGCGTTCCCTCGAAAACTGGTTGACCGTAAGCAATTCTTGGGTCAGCAACAACATCAGCATAGCCATATACTTTGAGCCTTACCGCCTGTGGATAGTCATCCTCTGCCCACCTAATCAATTGGAGTCCTTCGTTAATGACTTTGGGGATAGCTATCTGCAAGTCTCGTGCGCGCGTCCACTCAGCATCAGTTTTGCCATAATCAATTAGTATGTCTTTGCCATCGGTAGCGAGATAGCCCTTTTTAAGCAACTCGGGTCCCAACTCTTTGCGCACAACAAGCATGCCAGAGGCAATGGCCTGAAGCGAAAGCCCCAGTTCACGAAATATGGTGAATAGCTGAGCTTCAACAAGAGCAGCAAACGGAAGACGTGGACCTCTTGGAGTTTCAGGGGCACCCATCGTGAGCAAGTGCTCTTTATTCACCCAATACCGTAAGGTGTCAGGCTTTAGTCCCAAGAACTGTGCTGCTTGGCTGGTGGTGTAGATAGGTTCTGTAAAGCGCTCGTCGAACATTTCACGCTCCTTCCCAAAAGACTCAACTTATTCTAGCACAGCCTGAATGGATAACGCGTTTCTGTGCTCGCCAGGGCTCAGTCAAACATTACTGGAGGCACCTTCCTGGGAGCTGACCTTTTGTACTCCACAGCTGGATACCCAAGTACCAGGGTGGCAACCACCCTACTGTCCTTCGTAACGCCCAGCTTTTTCTTGATCTTGCCAGAGTATCTGGCTGCCCTTACAAAAAAACCGCAGTAGAATACACCAAGCCCCAGACTCTGCGCCAGGAACTCCATGGAAGAAGCCGCGAGCGCTCCATCAACTTCAGTATTGGCCTTTATCACGATGACGGCAGTGCCACCTCTGAAGAGAAAATCATCGTCAAGAGAGAGATTCCTATATCTGCCGAGGAAAGGTCTGGCAAACTTGAGAGCCTTACGAAAGAACGAGACGGCAATTGCCTCATACTCCGCAATGTTTTCTGAGATCACGACATAGGACACTCCCTGTTTGTTTGAGGCGGTGGGCGTGCGCCTTCCTGCCTCGACGAGCTGCATGAGGGTTTCTTGGGGAATCTTCTCGTCAGTGAACTTTCGCACCGAGCGACGCGCCTTAAGCTGGTGCATCACAGCGTCTGCGTCCACTCTCCAGTCTGGCCTCATCTCCTCTGGCTTATCGTCGCATCCCAGTATTGTCACAGCGCCCTGGGGGCAGATGGCCACACAGTGCCCGCATCGTGCACAGTCTCCACCCTGAAGACGTGCTTTCTTGTCAACAACGGTGATGATCTGCCATACGCAGTCGTCGCGGCAGCGGCCGCAGCCGATGCAAAGATCAGTATTGATTGAGGTGCCTTGTACGAGTGCCATGATTGCTCCTTTAACCATTTAAAAGCAACACCAGCTGGTGCTCAAGACGAGTATAGCTTGACATCAACACGTATAACGTGACAAGTCTAAAACGCGGTCATTTAAAGGAGGTCCAATGATAGGACGGAAAGACCCCGTGAACCTTTACTACAGCTTGACATTAGAAAATTGCCCCCGAAAATTGCCCTTTGTTTTTTTTGGGAGGATTGTTCGTATTTGCTGATATTTTGCGCTATGTCATCGTTCTAGTCACGGAATACCAGTGTGAGCAGGTAATACTTAGATTGATTTTCGCTGTCTCCGCTCTCGTCTGCAAAGACCGACAATTCCCTCATTTTACTCCAAACACAGTAGTGGCGAGGGATAGCCCTCGCCTACTGGAAGACCAGACCCTTGCAGGTCAGTCAGTGGAGATATTGTAGCATGTTTCGATGCCAAATTTGGGAAAAGAAGCTGATGGTAAGGAGACTGTCATCCGTCTCCTCTGGCTTATACCGCTCGCTCTTATCGAAAGTAGAATGAAAACGTTATACTTTTGACATGGAGAAAGTAAGTATCCCTCGACTTAGCTGGGGGATACTTGCTAATGAGTGGATTGGCTCATTCAAAAATCATAGAGTGATGTAACACTATTTGCAAAAAAGACTTGGCAGCTCCGAATGTGGCGACAGGAGGGCAACCTTGATTGAGGATAATCTCAAAGAGCTGGAGGAAGAGCTCGCCCAGTTATTGGAAGCTTGTTCAGCCATTGATTGTCAGATCAGCGAGCTGGAAGGCCGCATAGAGCTTCTTAAAGCGCGGGCATCAACTGTGCCAGGAGCGGACACACTGCAGCTTTTTCCAGCCGACCCGCTGCCTGATATTCTTGAAGACGTAGCGGACGAGAAGTCAATCGTGAGCCGCTCAAGCTCACTGGAAGAAAAGTACCAACTCTTTGTCTCCCTCTTTGCGGGGCGCCCCGATGTGCATGCCAGAAGGTTTGAGAGTAAAAGTGGCAGCAAGGGCTACTCCCCAGTTTGTGCCAACCAGTTTAACAGCAGCTTTTGTGCTAAGAACCCAAGAGTTAAGGGCAAGGCTAATTGTATTACCTGCTCTCACCAAGCTTTTGAGCCGATTACGCTTGAGGCATTTGAAGCTCATTTGAGCGGAGAAGATCCAAGAAGTCGAGATGTTCTAGGAGCCTACCCCATTGATGGAGATGATAGGTGCTCCTTTATTGTTGCTGACTTTGATGGCAAGAAAAGACCTGAGGGCGAGAGCGATGACCAAAGCGTTGACCAAAGCTTTGGCAGCCAAGACTCCACTGCTAATGACATAGGCAATGAAGCAACAGGCCTGAAGGCGTTTGAGACAGCAAACGCTTTCAGACAGATTTGCCTTGCTCACCAAATACCAGTCTATCTGGAAATATCGAGGTCGGGGAGGGGGTACCATGTCTGGCTATTCTTTTCAGGACAAGTCCCAGCTTTGCTGGCGAGAAGGCTGTTTACCAAGATTTGGACTCTCACCATGGAACAAAATCCGAGCTTCGATTTTTCTGTCTACGATCGCTTCATTCCTTGTCAGGATACCTTGTCAAGCCATGGACTACAGGGAGGCCTTGGGAATCTGGTTGCACTGCCTTTTCAGGGCAAAATGCGCAAGAGCAAGTTCACGAGCTTTTTGGATACGCAGGGCAAGGTGTATCGCGACCAGTGGGAGCTTCTTAGCAGAGTTAAGCGACTGGACACTCAAGAGCTGGAGTCAGCCATTAGCAGGTTGGCGAAGGGAGCAGAACTGGGCGAGCTCATGTCACTCGACGACAGTGAAATACCGCAGAAGCCATGGGCAAAGAGGGCGCCTACAGCCAAGCTCAGCAAAAGTGACTTCTTGGGAGAAGTAGAGATTACTCAGGCTAATATGCTGCATATTGAAAAGGCGACTTTGAGCCCTAGCGCGCAAAATAGGATACGCAGGCTTGCAGCCTTCAGTAATCCAGAGTTCTACAAAAAACAACGAATGCGACTGAGCACGTATAATGAGCCCCGTGTAATAGCAACATACAAAGAGGATGATATGTACTTGAGCCTACCTAGAGGCACTGTGCTAGAGCTCAGAAGCCTGCTGGACGGCATCGGTGCCAAATATTCATTTACCGACATTAGAAATGCTGGCACAGCGTTGGATGTCAGGTTCATGGCAACACTGAGAGGTGATCAGCCGCAAGCGCTTGAGGCTATGCTAAACCATGATACTGGTGTGCTCTCGGCCGGCACCGCATTTGGTAAAACTGTGGTGGCAGCTAGCCTGATTGCCAGTAGAAAGATTAACACCTTGGTTTTGGTGCATAATCTCAAGCTGCTCGAGCAATGGAAAGCTGCTTTAAAAGGCTTGCTGGAAATATCAAATGAGCCTGCGCAGAGGCTCACGCCAACAGGCAGAAAGAAGAAGACCGAAATAATTGGGGAGTACCACGGCGCTAAGAAAAACTGTTCTGGGCTTGTAGATGTTGCGATGATTCAGTCTCTCTATAAAGGTGGCTTAGTTGAAGATTTTATCAAGGACTACGGGATGGTGATTGTTGATGAAGCCCATCGCGTGCCAGCAGTGAGCTACGAAGGCGTGTTGCAACAGGTACAAGCAAAGTACGTTTACGGCCTTACTGCCACTCCTTCTAGAAAGGATGGGCGCACGCCAATTCTATTTTTTGAATGTGGCCCAGTCAGATACAGAACAGACGCAAAGGAGTTGGCAAAAAATCGCCCCTTTGATCACTATATGATACCGAGATTTACGAGCCTACAAAAAACATCAGTTCGAGACGAAAAGAGCTTCACTGCCTTGGTGAGCGGCATTGTTTTGGACGCTGATCGCAACAGGCTGATTGTGGACGATGTCCGAGCGGCGCTTGATCAAGGGAGAAAGCCCATTATTCTCTCGGACAGAACTGAGCATGTTATCGCATTAGCAGAGGAGCTCAGCAAGTCATGCGATAACGTGATTACCCTGCTTGGAAAGCAGAGCAAGCTAGAAAAGCAAGAGGCAACCGAGCGCTTAGATAAGCTGCCAGACGATGCCAGTTTTGTACTTATCGCAACGGGGAAGCTAGTGGGAGAAGGCTTTGACTACCCAAGGCTGGACACCCTGTTTTTGGCAGTGCCGATATCATGGGAAGGGCGAATTGCTCAATATGCTGGGCGACTGCACAGGATTTATGAGGGAAAAAACGACGTGCATATATATGATTACATCGACTCATCCATCTCAATGTTGGACAATATGTACCACAAGAGAATCAAGGGCTACAAAGCTATTGGTTATCAAATCCTGCCGACTGCGGATATGCCTGCCAGCGCATCGACCTCCAGCTTCATATATGGAAAAGATGACTACTGGAACGCGTTTCAACGTGATTGCATCGATGCAAAAAAAGAAATTGTGATTTCTAGCCCTAAGATACAGCTTCACCAAGCATCCAAGGCTCTAAGTATGCTAGCTGCGCCAATGCTCAAAAACGCGGTGCTGACGGTCTTAACCCTACCTCTAGAAGAGCTCAGCGAAAAGGCTAGACCGGTTGCTGAGTCATGCATCGGACTGCTCGAAGAACAGGGCATTAAAGTGGCTCGCAAGCCAGGGCTTCATCAGAAGATGGCCATCATCGACCAGGAAATTATCTGGTACGGCTGTATAAACCTGCTTGGAAACGTTATGAAAACCGACAACATCATGCGTATCCAAGACAGCGTGATTGCTCAAAGCCTGCTTGCTGAGTTAAACAGATGAGAAGCGTGGGTTTCTCATCAAAAGCTTAAGGAGCAGCCCGCAGAAATGAAATAAAAGAAAGGCCTTGAAGCTATCAAGTTGCCCTTCAACTGCGGCAGCATCTGCTGTAACAACCACAACGCCAATCACCAAGAGAGCCTTTACTGCTACTGCTTGCAGTCAAGAGCTGGCCAAGCAGATTCAATTACCCTGTTCTTTCTCAGTATTCAGAGATATTGCAGGTCGGAGGGGTATAGCCGCTTGCCACTTTCTAGCGACTCGCGAGCTCTGTCAATTCGATCTGACCATTCTTGTGTCGACTTGGCGCGCTCATATGCCAGCTTCAGCTGGTAAGCAATATCTCTGGAGAGCTCATAATCATCCTCGCAGATGCCGAGGCGCCTCAAGTCTCGAAAGAGATATTTCCATGGGTTACCATAGCTCTCGTCTGGAAAGCCTGTTGCATGGCAGAAGTCCTCGTTGAGCCTCCAGGTAATGTCAGGCTGGAATAGCTGGCTTTCGTCCAGCCATTTTTCCATGTAGCCGAGCGTTTCGATTGCCTTGTTCATGCAAGCTACTGGGCTTCGGCCGTGTGTCTTGGTAAACTCTGGTGGCCCAGCGGCAGCTAGATAAGTCTCAATCTGCTCGGCAGTGTAGCCATCGCCTTCCATTGCCTGCTTGATACCACTGATTACAAGTTCATCGATGTGCTTCCAGCTGGCTGCCTTCATGCCAGCAAACACCAGTGAGTAGCGGCTTGAGGCGTTTACAGCGATGAGCGTGCTGCTGCCGATGCCAGTGACTCTGTGGACTCCCCAGCAGAAGATGAGGTCTATAGGCTCGCCGTAGGGAGGCTGCTTCAGCTTTAGGAATTTCTGAAAGGGTATGGGTAGTCCAAGCTGCATCGTGCCACCTTTTTAATCGTATACGTTTTGGATTCTATTGTAACTGGTGGCGGAGGAACTTGCGCGAGCCGATATTCCGCCATTACAATTGACAATTCCGTACTCTAAGCTGCTATGGGCTTGTAGCAGTGGTACCAGAAAGAAACGAACATAAGTTTGCTATTGCAGGTGACAAGGGGACGGGGCGTTTGTCAACTTTGATACAATAGATTCGACAAGTAATGATTACTGCAGAAAGGGCAATGTATGCCAAGACAAGCACGATTACTCAGCGAGACGGGCATCTATCACATCATCTTTCGCGGGGTGAACCGATGTCACTTGTTTGAGGAAGCAGATGACTTCGAGAAAATGCTCGAGTTGCTTACTATTGCTAAAGAGGAGCTGGGCTTTGAGCTATTAGCATACTGCCTGCTAGACAATCACGCACACCTTTTGCTCAAGGAAAAATCCCCAGGCGAGATTACCAAGGTAATGTTGAAGCTTTTGTCTCCCTATGCCTTTTGGTTCAACAAGAAATATGGGCGAAGCGGTGCGCTCATTGCTAATCGTTACAGAAGTGAGCGTGTCGAAGACGACGAGTATCTACTCACACTTGTCCGTTACATCCATCAAAACCCCCTGCTGGCAGGCGCGAGCCGTCAAATAGACGGGTATCGCTGGTGCAGCTTTCCCGACTATGCTTTGGGCCGCTCCAACCTGACCGACACGCGATTTGCGCTAGAAATGTTCTCGACAGATAAAATCAAAGCTATCAAGGAGTTTAGATCGTTTCATGATACCTTGGAAACCAAAGACTACTCTTATTCCAGGGAGGTCAAAAGAACCAAAGAGGAGATGCGGCAGGAATTCCTTTCTCTACTTGGAGAAGTGGAGCCTAGCTCTCTTGTTGGTCTGCCCAAGCCTGAGCGGGATGCCATCTTAACCTCACTGCGAAAACAGGGTTTCTCAATACGGGAGACAGAGAGACTAACTGGTGTGTCGAGAGGCATCATTGCAAAGTGTGTGACGAAAGGGGCATGAGAACTCAGTCATCAAAAGATGACAAACGCCCCGTCCCCTTGTCAACCCTGAAGTATTGTGACTACTAAGGAAGGCTGGGCGCAGTTAATTGCCTAGGTGTTCTTGGGCGATCCTCTTTATACTTGCGTTAAACTTAAGGGGAGAAAATACTCCTGAAAAAGATGTTACGTGAATCTAACTAAAACATACCAAAAAGACTTGCGCAAGCTGGTGCTACTTGTATTTCTCTTCATCTTGGGGATTCGCCTTGCTCTCTTTCAACTACTGGCTTTCATCAGATACGCAACAGGCGAACTAGGGTGGGAGTTAACGCAAAACACCTGGTGGTCCGAAGCTGTGCTGATAACAACGCTTATCGGCGCCGTGGTTATCATCTCGTTTTTGCATGACAAGCGCCAGATGATAAAAGTCAATGAGCCCATCAAGCTCAAGGTTTTTGGGTTCGGCTTGGTCTTGGTTATTGCTACTAAGGGCGCACTTGACGTCATGCAATTCATTATTAACCGGCTGCTAGAGCACGGGGGACTTGCACCTCTCTTGTCTTGGGCACCAAGTTCTCCTGCGCTTCTTACCATACTTTTGATTGTTCTTATTGCTCCGTTTTGCGAGGAGTTTATTTTTAGGGGAGCAATCATGCAATCCTTTACACGCTTTGGTGCCAACTTTGCCATACTCCTTTCGGCGGTGCTATACGGTGCTTTTAAGGCGCTGCTTTTTCAATCTATGGCTGCCTTTTTTGCGGGTCTCTTTTACGGCTATCTCGCACAGAGGTTTTCCTTAAAATGGGCTATGATTGCACATTCGCTTTGCAGCACCTTGCTCTTGCTCGCTCACTATACTCCCAATCTTATCTTGCAAGTAGTGTATGTTGCTGCCTTCATTGCAAGCATGGTGACAGTAGTCTTAAAACGTAAAACTATTGCCGCGGAAATAAGCGCCCGCAGGCCTGCGAGCATGAGCGCTGCCCTGGCAGCTAAAAAAGGAGCGCAAGATGAGCAGGGGCAAAACAGCCAAGACCTCAGCGCAGGGGAGGAGCCCAGGCCACACCCCTTTATTAGCGCCTTTTCTGGTTGGCAGATGGCAGTAGCGTTGTGTTTAGCCGTGGTGGCACACAGGTTCTCCTTTGCTATACCTAACTTGCTCATAGTTTTAGTCTTAGGATTTATTGCTGCTACCATTGCAAGTTACCACATACGCACAAAGACATAGGAGAACTCCCAATGGCCTCTATTCTCATAATCAATCTGCCTTGGTCAGGACACGTAGCCCCAACCTTGCCTCTGGCAGAGGCTTTAGTAAAGCGTGGACACAAGGTGTCCTACATTAATGCAGAGGAATATCGCGGACAGATAGAAAAAACAGGTGCACATTTCATTCCTTATCAAGAGGGGGCCATGGCTCATAAGAAAACGGGCAAGATTTATCCTGCCGCCTATGATACTGCGCTCTTTCAAGATGAAAAGTTTGACCTGCTTATATACGATTTTTTCTTTTTTCCAGGCACGAGAATTGCAGAGATTTTAGGTATACCCAGCGTACGAGTGTTTTCTCAAATGGCTTGGAATAAACAAAGGATTAGCCAGGCTACTCCCTACTTTGTTTTATGTCTGCTTGCTGTCAACGCCCTTGTGATGCCCAAAAGAAATGTTAAGCACATGGGGCTTACTAAAAACAATAGAACCATCATTAGATCCGTTCTTTTGGATAAACCAGCACTTAATATTGTTAATGTGCCCAAAGCGTTCCAGGTTAAGAGCGAGACGTATTCTGACGATTACCAGTTTGTTGCGCTTCCTTATGATGACCTGGTTGATCATATCTCAAGCGATGACTACGTAGCTACAAGCGTATCGCAAACCAACAGAGGCAGGATTCCTTACGATAAAATGAAGTTGCCCATAGTCTATGTTTCTTTAGGGAGCATGTATACCAGCAAGAGCTTTTTAAAGAAGTGCATCGGTGCTTTTGGCAATAAGGATTTGTCGGTAGTTATCAATACGGCCAAGGTGCCCCCAGCTGCGCTGGGAGAGCTTCCAGATAATATCTATGCCTATTCTTACGTGCCACAGCTAGAGGTATTGCAGCATGTCGATGTCTTTGTAACTCACTGTGGAGCAAACAGCACCAACGAGGCGCTTTACTTTGGTGTTCCTATGGTAGGAATGCCCTATCTCTTTGATCAAGAGTTTAATGCAAACCAGGTTAAAAGGCTGGGTTTGGGTACTCGGATTAGCATTGTGTTTTCTGGCAAAAAGCGCCTGTACAATGCCGTGCAAGAGGTCTTACAGAGCAAGACCATTCAAGAACAAACAAAAGCCATGCAAAACCGCTTGAAAGATGAAGGTACTGTTGAGGACGCTGTGGCTCGCATAGAAGACCTGCTGGCTTAATTAGGTTATGACATCAAAAGCATAGCCTTGCTCAATCAGCCAATCCAGCGAGCGAGGAAGGGATCCCTTCATGCGTTCCTCTGACAATTCATTGTCGTGAAACACAATAATTGACCCGTTGCGCGTGTACTTTTTAACTCCCTTAAAGACTTTGTCTGCGGTCATATACTTGCTATAGTCTCGGGTGATTATGTCCCACATGACAACTCGGTATTCTTCCTTCAAAATATTAAACTGAGACTTGCGCAGCTGCCCGTAAGGAGGGCGAAACAACTTGCTGTCTATGAGCTTTGATGCCTTTCTCACATCATCTAGGTAGTCGTCGTCGTCTACTCTAAAGCCTGCGGGGTGGCGGTAGGAATGGTTGCCAATGGCATGCCCTCGATCTTGCGTCATTTGGTAAATCTCAGGAAACTTCTCAACTTTATTTCCTACGCAAAAAAAAGTTGCCTTGATATGGTAGCTATCAAGCAAGTCCAGTATCCAAGGCGTGATTTGAGGATGAGGACCGTCATCAAAGGTGAGGTAGGCAATCTTATAATCTTTACTGTACCTAAATTCAGCGCCCGGGTACATCATGCGGTGCACCCTAAAAGGTCTTTCAATAAACATAGTAGCTATATCCTCATGTCTTTCTTATGAGCCAGTGAGCAGCCCAAGCCTGCTGGCTGTTGGCACCTGCCCGTTATTACTTGCACACTCTTTCCTCAAAGATGCAACCTTCGAGCGCTCTTGATTAAGTAGCTACCAACATACTATCACATACCTATTCGACTATGCTCACCGTCAAGCTCCGTTGTCATCATGCGCTCAGCGTGGCACGGTCTGCGTTGCCGCCGTAAGCCTAATCCTTGCCCAAGGCTATTTCCGAGCCGTTTTCCAGAAAACTGATCGAATCACGATGTGACATCGAAAACGAGTTCCTATAAAAACGGATCCCTTAAAAGCGCCCTGCTCTTGCATGGTAGAATCATCTTGTCCGCTTAGAAAGGATGACTATGCCTACTTTCAGAGAGTTCCTCCGTGTTGCCGAGGTCACCAAGAAAGACAAAACCTCCGGCAAGCGCATGAAAGAGATCTACGAAATCGTCAAGAAGCATGATGCCTTCAAGGGTCTTACTCCAGAAAAAGCTGTTCTCATCCTTGAAGACTTGGGCCCCACCTTCGTTAAGATTGGGCAGATTGCCTCGAATCGCGCTGACGTACTACCCCGAGAATACTGCGAGGCCTTTGCGGAGCTGCGCACTCATGTGCCCCCTGATTCTTTTGAGGTCATTATCGAGACCGTCGAGCGCTCCCTTAAGGTGCCATGGTCTGAAGTATTCACCTTTATCGACGAAAAGCCTCTCGGCTCAGCCTCCATTGCGCAAGTGCATAGGGCGAGCCTCTTAGACGGAACCATAATTGCCATCAAGGTGCGACGCCCCGGCATCGTAGACACCATGGCAGAAGACATCATGCTAATGAAGCATCTGCTCACCCTTGCCGAGTTCACCACGTCCTCGCATAAGAGCACCGTGTTCTCCTTTGAGAGACTGGTTTGCGAGCTTGAGCGCACCACAGCTGACGAGACTGACTTTACCGTTGAGCTGAGCAATCTTGTACGCTTTCATCATGACCGAAAGGGCGAGTCAGGCATTACCTGCCCCCTTGCCTTTCCCGAACATAGCACCGATGAAGTCCTGGTGATGGAGTACGTTACGGGAATCCTTGCAGCCGACAAAGACAAGCTCATAGCCAACGGGGCAAATCCCACCAACATTGCCCAGCGCCTTGCCACCAGCTACGTTAACCAGATTATTGATGACGGCTTCTTCCATGCCGACCCTCATCCGGGTAATATCCTCATAGACGGCAGCAGCATTATCTGGCTTGATCTGGGCATGACCGGCATGCTCACCACTAATGAGCAGGCACTGGTAGGAAGAGTGTTTTCTGCGGTTGCCTCTCGCGACTCCTTTGAACTAAAAGAGTGCCTGCTTGCCCTGGCCAAAGCAAAAGGTGAGGTAGATCACGGACGCCTGCTCGAGCAAATGGATGCCATGCTGGCATCTTATGCCACCACCGATCTTTCTGACATCAACATTGGCATGGCATTCATGGAGGCCATTGACATTCTACGCACGCAAAACCTCTCTTTACCTGCGTCCTTTACCATGCTTGCCCGCGGCTTCATCACCATTGAGGGCGTGCTGAGCGAGCTCGCGCCAGAAATCAGCATCGTCGAGATTGTCTCCAAGCATGTGCAAAAGAAGTACTTTGATCTTGAGCATATAGTCAACAAGTCCAAGGGTCTTGCCTACACCAGCATGCGCTCGATTGAGTCCACGGCAAAGCTGCCTACGCAGGTGTCAAACACCCTCTCGATGCTCAACCGAGGCGAGCTCAAAGTTACCACCGACCTCAAGCCCTCCGGGGATCTCTTGGCCTCCTTGTACGCCGTTACAGGACGCCTCGCACTTGCCTTGATTTCGGCAGGACTCTTCATTGGTTCTAGCGTGCTCTGCATGACCGACCTGCATCCCCAGATTTTCAACGTACCCCTGCTCGGCTTTCTCGGCTACATCGGTGCCTTTGTCCTAGGCGTCTACGTCATCTGGGAAACCCTCGCCTCCCGCCATAAACAACGCAATCACCAAAAACCTAACTAACCGCAAGCACCAGTCAGAGTGGCAATCAGCATGATGAACCAAAACTGGAGGCTTTGGTCATCAGCGCAGCCTGGGGCATTTCTTGGTCTGGAAGCCAGAAGCTCGAAGCTCAAATATCTTTTAGAGGGATGACATAGGGACAGTTCTGCTGTCACCTCTAGTTGACATATGCGAGCGTATCATTGAACTTGAAGTTCAATGATAGAGGCTGTCTCGTTCAGGCAGGCACATACCCTTTATCGAGGTACCGGAGCTTTTCGATTCTCTCCCAGTCGTCGCTGTACTTAATCTCATGGTGCTCGCACCATTCGCGAGCAGCTTGAAATGCGGCCTTGTCCTTGAAATGGAAATAAGCTTGCAGTTTTCCTATAGAGGCAGCTGTATCTTTGAAACGGCGAAATGCGCCTCTTCCCTCGATTGCTACAAAGAGCAACTGGCGGTCGTGCTCGTTATCCAAGGTCTCTATGAAATCCTCCATAAGCCGGTATTCCTCACGTGTTGATAGCGACTCAATATCAACCAGCTCATGCCCAACCAGCTCAATGACACAGTCTATAGACTCTTCGTAGCTTAAAATGTCAAAGGCGTAGCTATCTTCATACTCCTCCCTCAGGCAATCGCATGCTTCCTCCGCGGCTATACCGTTTTCTAGGATTGCGCTCTCCAAAGCTTCAAGGAGCTCAAGCAGGCATCCATCCAGCTCGACAGTTTCGCCGGTTTTCTTGTCAAGATAGAACCCCCAATCATCGGACATCGATCCTTCAATGCCATCGACAATTCTTGAAAGTGCCACAGTAATCATTGTCATCCTCTCGCTGCGATAATCGGACTGAATAATAGTGCTGCCAGTCAGTCATGCTGCCAGTTTGTAACCCTCCTTGTGGTTCAGTGCAACATCATTGGAATCAGTATACCTGACTATAAAGCTTACGAAACTCTTCTATTGTCAGAGTGGGAGCTTCAAAGTACCCATCAAACTCCTTCTTGAGCTCACTGATTTCTGTTTCTGGATGAGCTTTACTCCAGCTATAAAACTCATTATCAATGATTGTGGATACGTCGTCAGGCACCCAGTTTCGAAACTCGTTGTTGCCCTCCGCTTCATATCTCAAAAGCCCAAAAATGATAGCCCTGAAGCAGGCTTTTTCTTGCGCTTTTAACCCAAGCCGACGGTACTTTTCTATCTCTTTGTCATAAAGCAAGACGCAGGCCTCCAGCATTTCAAAAGCTACATCTCCAGGGTCTTGGTATCCGTAGTAGCTTTTTCCTGAGCGCTCCCATAAATCAGTAACATCAAGCATGTTGAGGTTGCGATAAAGACCGTTGGCCATTTTTTCCTCATCTTCATCTTTGAGCAGTGCTTTTGCCAAGCTGTCAATTGTGCAGCGCATTTCGTTGGCGGCTCCTAGACTTTTGAGCACCTGTAGTGCTTGGGCATGGCTTAGCTCACTTATCATGCCCTCAAATGTTGATGTATTCATTAGTAACCTCGCTTCCTCTAATGTCAGGCTCTTTGCCATATGCCCATGATAGAAAAAGAGATGTACTAAATTATACGCATCAACTGAGCTGCCCAGAGAAAACAAACTTCAGCAGTTCTGCAATCCTGCATATGCCAACAACAGCGGCGTAAGGCTCAGCGTAAGGCTCAGCCCTGAAGGAATGTAGTCTGTGGTACAATTGAGTGGCAAATGCTAGCAATCAGTGGCAAAGGACGCAATATGACAACAAAGCAAAAAACTGTGCAAGTTGCTGCACGAGTGCCTGTCGAGATCAAGGAACAAGCCTCCGTTGTAGCGGGCGAATACGGTTTAGGGCTCGGAGATGCGGTTAGGATGTTTGTGACGCGCATTGCTAAGGAGAAGCGTATTCCGCTTGACATAAGTGTGCCGCTTGCCTCCATCTCCAACTTCGACCAAGCTCATCCTGAATACCAAAACTACATTGACACGATTGCTGAAGGATATCTCTATGAATAGAGGCGAACTGTGGATTGGGGCAGAAAGTGGCTATGCCTCAAAACCACGCCCTGCTCTTATTATCCAATCAAACAGATATTCAGCTGACGAGTCTGTTGTTACTTGTTTAGTTACCTCGCACGCAACGGATGGGTCAGGTGCCGAGTACCGGGTGGCCTTGCCTAAGAGCGATATGAACGGATTGAGAGCGATAGCTACGTTATGCTTGACAAGATAGTGGCTATCCCACGCAAAAAACTAGTCAAGCATATTGGAACGATTGATCCTGAAAAGATGGAAGAAGTTTACACCAGGCTAGTTGATCTCCTTGCTGAGTAAGCAATGACCAGCGAGAAGTGTCCCCATGGGTTGGTTCCCTCGGGCTCTATGCTGATGGTTAACACCGATGAAAGCAGGCTTGGGCCACAACTCCTCAACAATCGCGACAAGATGCAAAGAGAGACGCATCAGTCTGTGTGACACCCGCAGGAGCAAAGAGCGAACTACGCCACAGGCTGATTACTGTTCTATCATCTACGGAACAATAACGACCTTTCCTTGTGGGACCCTGACTCTATGTGGCGTAACGCTTGGGGAGTCTGATGAAGCGAATAGCTTCTATCGATGAACACCCGCAGCAAATGCCAGCCATAAGCGTTGACAGATGCGGCTTTTACCTCTACTAAAACCTCTCCATCTTTTGGCGCAGGTCTATCAACGTCAGCAATGCTTATGACATCAGGTGATCCATGCCTGTGGTAAACAACGCCTCGCATCTTAGGAGTGCTCATGAAGCATCCGCTTTCTGTGTGCTGCATTCAAAGACTTCTTCAATGGGCACAACAAAAGCGTTAGAAATTTTGAATGCCAGTTCGAGTGATGGCAGGTACTTGCCTGCCTCCAGTGCTATGATGGTTTGGCGCGTTACCCCAGCCTTTTGGGCCAGCTCGGCCTGTGTCATTTCGTTTGCAAAAAATCGGAGCCTACGAATGTTGTTGGTGATTATCAGCTTCTCACCCATTGCTGATGCCCCTTTCATGAAAGTAGATACTCGCGCAGCCTTCGATCAGCGATCCTAGAGCACCAGCGCCTACAATAATGTGCAAGGCGGCAACAAATGGTGCACCACAGGCTAGGGCTACCAGTGCTACAAATAATCCGGTTCCTGCACAGGCATAACCGATACGTATTGCCTTGAGGCTGATAAGCCTGTCACGTTCGTCTTCTATGAATGAAGTCTGCAAAAACAACTTGTGCCTTTTGCTGCCGCTGACATTTTCTTCAACCTCTTCTTTAATTGAGAATAGGACGTATATCAGGATTTGAGCTATAACTTGCAAGACAACTCCAATAATAATGAAGATGAGCATCAGAATCGCCCAGTGCGCAATATCCTCTGTGGCTGGAGTGCTGACAATGCAGACATAAAGTGTGTATGCGAAGACTGTGGCAATGCCCGCTGCCAAGCTAAATATAATCCTTTTACTGCTAATAGACATGTTGACTCTCCTTCTGCTGTAGTCATGAGAATATAACAGATAGTAATGCACAGAGTACAGAATGTCAAGTAAAAGTTACATCAGGTCATGAGCGTACGGGTTTCTCAAGTGCCACTGGTACTATTGAAAACGGTCACCGTGATGCCAGGCCGCCAAGTATCACTTTGGGGTTTAGGTGCCAGAGGAGGTGCATTTCTGCTGCCATGCCAAAGCCACATTGGTTACACACGTCTGCTTCCTTGCCGGGGCACTCTTTAAGCCTTGTTCCGTTGGCTAAGATGAAGTTGGTGATCCAGCAGGGGCTTTGATTAACATAGCGTTGAGAGTCTCGCATCAACTCAAGAGCCGGAAGCGAATTCATGAGAGGGAAGCCGGATTTCTTTAGGGCTATTGCTTGGTCGATAACCAGACTGCGCTGCTCTGCGGAAGGACTCAAATCTCCACCATCGATTGGGGTGAAGAAAGAGAAAGCCATCTTCTTAAGCTGAGGGGTGTTAGCTACCAGTTGGGCGATAGCTTCAAAGTCCTGATAATTATTACGGTTGATGCTTGTATTGACGTTGACTGCCTGGTGCTCACTTAAGCCTACGTGCTTCAATGCGCGGCCGAAGGCACCCTCGCCATGCAGGTTGTCATGCTGCTCGCTACCTCCATCGATGTTGACCCAGACCATGTTTGCTTCAGTAATCAGGGGGCTTTGCGCATAGGTGATTATACTGGCAGAGAAAAAGCCAAGCTCCCTCGCTTTGCGTATCAAAGTGTTGGCATCAGCTACTTGCCCTTGATTGAGCACCTTGGCTTCATCAGAAGAGTCAGCCCAAGAGCATGAGCTCTCTCTAAAATCAACCAGGCGACTGCCTTGGTCGTAGCTGTAGCGCAGTTCGTCCAGTATTTGACTGAGCGGTTTTGCTGCGCCACCGCCGATGCCGCCGCTGTTGCCCTGCGAGGTGTCGGCGCTCGGAGCCTTGCCGCCGGTGATGTATATCACTGACTGTAGAGGCTTGCGCTTGCCTAAAAGTTTCGTCTGAAAAAACCATCCGGCGCAGTAGAAAAGTTGCTTGAGCTTTGACATCGCCCCTCCTTATAGCGCGCTCTGCCTGACGCCCTCGCTTCCTACCAAAGTCCTAGATCTAGATACTGGACCAGCATTGCAATCAGCAAGCCCACAAAGTAGACGAGCCCAAACTGAAAGTGGAACTGTGCCGATTTTGGTAAAAGCATTTCCAGCTTTTCTCTGTTGCCTTGCTGACCAGCTCGACACTGCCTTATCATGCCGATTCCCAGGGGAAGGGTCAAAAAGATCAGCAGACACTCCAAAGGTAAGACACCAAAGGTAATGAGCAGGGCGGCACCCGCGTAGGCAGCGCTTATCAAGAGGTAATACAAGGTGTAATTAAAGCTTGAGTTAATGATGGTGGCCAGGGTTTTAATGCCTGATTTCTGGTCAAATTCGAGGTCGCGCAAATCATTGGCATGCAGGATGCTGGACACAAGAAATGCAACCGGTAAAGACACGAGAACTACTGGCCAGCTGTGTGCGCCTGTCTGCACAAAGTAGGCTCCCCAAACCATCAGGGGACCCATGAGAAAGAAAACAAAGATGGTGCCCAGGCCGGAGTATTTATAACTGAATCCGGCGGTGTAGCTGTAGCCGCCCAGTACGCCTATTATTCCTACGACAAGCAGCGGCCAGCCGACCAAAAAACATAGCACGATGCCTATGGCAGCTGCAACAGCAAAGCAGGCAATGCCCACCATCTTCATTGTTTGGGGCTTCATGGCACCGGTGACAAGCTGCGGACACATGGGGGCAGTTTCGATTGTATCAACGCCCTTCATATAATCGCCATAGGTATTGATGTAGTTGGTCCCAGCTTGGATGAGGATTCCGCCAATGAGGGTCAACACAAACAATAATGGACGAAACTCATCCGTAGCCCACCAGGCGTAGCCTGCGCCCACTAAAATAGGAATGATGGCAGCTGTAAGTGACCAGGGGCGTGAGGCTATGTACCACTCTTTTAACATAAGTCTCCCTCTTCAGATATTGAACGACCGGAAAATCAATCATCCATGATGCCATATTTTAGCGAGAACAGAGGTCAAAAGAGAGAGCTATTTAGCGTCTTGATACTATTAGTCGATAAAGGGTCTGGGCTCGGTCTCTCTCAGAGTGTACCAGGGTATATCAGGAATTAAGAAAAGGCGCTACAATAGTGGTGCCTTTGAGTAATACATGTTTTAATGAGGCCTTTGGAATGCTCAAAGACAAGTATGGTATTACCTGGATGATGGCTCCGAATTTGAAATGCACTGTGGCACGCTCAAGCAAGGCCACATAGAGCTTTGGATGCCTGTGCGTAGGATGAAAACATGAGCTATGATCTAAATATTTGGTCATCAGAGCCGGTGCCTCAGAGCAGTACCTTGTTGGCTGATGCAGGGTATAAGACAAGCAACGGCTTTATGGTGCGCGAGGGAGAAGGTTGGCAGGTCGTTATATCTCCTTGCTACCGTGTGGATCCAGAAGATGTTCCTTTTTCTATTATGCAAACCCTGCCAGACACTTCCTGTTTGACCGGAATAAATGTTGAACCCATCTCTGCGCCGGCCAAGGTTAAAAAAGAAACCCTTTGTTTGTGCAAAGCGCTTGCTAAAGAGATGCAGGGCGCTGTTGAGGATTCACAAACTGGAATACTAAAGCTGCTCACGGGTGAAGAGACGATTACCTACACCAACCCAAAAGACGATAGGCAGCCGAGGGTCTCTATGAACTGGTTTTTTGAAGACCTGACATTTTACCAATCGGACAAGATCAATCAACTGCTCAATGTGCTCGAGAATTATATGCCGGATGCCATGCCACGCAGATATGGCCTCTTCTGTCCGCCTCAAAACATATATGCTATAACCGGCAAGGAGCACTTTATAGAATTCCTGAAAAGCTCGTTCTCACCGGTGTGGCGTGCAACAAAACCATTTACTAATGTGTATTTTGCGGCTCCAAACATTGAAAAGGAAGCAGAGGAATATCTACAAAATGGCCTTGATAAAAAGGAGCCCAACCCAAAGAGTTTTTATGGCAAAGCGCAATCTGAGTATCGTTGTGGCCATATAAGTTTGAATATGCTTCAGGATGAGTTTTTACAGCCTGATTGGAACGTGGCGGCTAGACACTTGTTTTTAGAAGTAGCAAAGGTGTTGAGACCGTTTTATGCCGAGGTCATCGGCGGACAACAGAGCAGTAGAACCCTGGCTCAGATTCGAAAAGAGGAAAAGAAGGGTCTGGGTCGATCATGGTGGTGGCGAGGTATCCCGCGCAACTTGGGCTATGCAGTCCTTTTGGATGACACCTATGTAGCAGAGTGGAAGCGCTTTAAAGCTGCCGCAACGGTGGTTGCAGACGATTTTTACCTGGTGGAAAGCTTCGGTGAAGCCAGCTTCAAATCGATTAAGGAAAAAACCGGGCCGGTGCCTCGAAAGATTGCTGCCCCAAAGCCCCCGGGCACAGCCAAGCACTTTCCCTTTCAAAAGGAGCGGAAGTATTGTGCAACATGAAGCTTATTTTATTATTAATGCCTTGTCCTTGAAGTGGTAATCCCTAGCCATACGACATTGACAGCGCGCTTATCGTGGGTATAGTTGAGGGCAACAATCAGGAGCAAAAGCACCTATAGATAGTTTAACAGGAGCAAGAATGACGGGAGCACCAAAAGAACTGAGCAAGCAAGAGGTTCTGTCCACTTACTTTGGCTATGATTCCTTTCGCCCGGGTCAAGAGGAGCTCATTGATGCTGTCTTGAGCGGCCGGGATGTGGTGGGCATTATGCCTACGGGCGCGGGCAAGTCACTTTGTTATCAAGTACCGGCCTTAATGCTTGAGGGCATAACCCTGGTTGTCTCGCCCTTGATTGCCTTAATGAAAGATCAGGTGGGCGCATTGAAGCAAGCAGGGGTCTCTGCCTGCTTTATCAATAGCTCGCTAAACCAAAGGCAGCTCTATGAAGTCTTGCGCGATGCAAAAGAGGGGCATTACAAGATAGTGTATGTTGCACCAGAACGTCTGAACAACCCCGAGTTTTTGGAGCTTTGCGAGGCAATAAGCATCTCCTTGGTGGTTGTAGACGAGGCGCACTGTGTTTCTCAGTGGGGGCATGATTTTCGTCCCAGTTATCGCGAGATAGCGCACTTTGTAGCCTCTCTAACCAAGCGCCCAATGGTTTCTGCTTTTACTGCCACCGCAACTGCAGAGGTTAAGGCCGATGTCATTCAACTGCTTGCGCTTATGGATGCTCATGTGCTGGTTTCTGGCTTTAATCGAGAGAATCTCTACTTTAGTGTCAAGCACTCCAAGGATAAAACCGCAGCACTTCTCGACTTTTTGCATGATCAACGAGACTCCTGTGGGATAGTCTACTGCGCCACGCGAGCTGATACCGAGGAGGTCTGTCAGGAACTGCAAGAGCAGGGCTACCATGCAACGCGCTATCATGCTGGTTTGAAAGATGCAGAAAGACATACCAACCAGGACGACTTTGTTTATGAGCGCAAAAGGATCATGGTGGCAACCAATGCCTTTGGGATGGGCATCGACAAGAGCAATCTCAGCTTTGTGGTGCACTACAATATGCCCAAGAATATCGAGAGCTATTACCAGGAGGCAGGGAGAGCCGGGCGCGACGGACAACCTGCTGTGTGCCTTTTGCTCTATGCTCCAAAGGACGTTGAGACAGGCAAGTTCTTAATATCCCTAGGTTATGCGGGCAAGGCTTACGATAGCCAGACACGTCAGATGCTGCAAGAAAACGACCTTGAGCTGCTCAAGCAAATGACGTGGTACGCTACTACAAGTGATTGCCTGCGCGGCTACATCCTTAAATACTTTGGCGAGAAGACATCCGTGTCATGCGGTAGTTGCTCTAACTGTGACACCCAATTTGAGTCAGTTGATATTACTGTTGAGGCTCAAAAGGTTATTTCCTGCATCATGCGTCTTGCGCGGCAACACCGAGCCTTTGGTAAGGTTCTGATTGCCAAGTCGCTCAAGGGGAGCAAGGAGCAAATGATAGCTTCGCGTGGGCTCGACAGATTGAGCACCTATGGCATTATGTCCGACACCTCTCTTAAGCGTATTATGGACATCATAAGCTACCTGGTGGAAAAGGACTGGATTTCTCAGGCTAATACTGAGTATCCCACTCTGGGGCTTACTACACAGTCGGTTGAGGCGCTCAAAGGCAATGTGCAGATAGTCATGCAGTTACCCAAAGAGATTGAGAAGGAAGAAAAGCAGCGTTTGGGCACCAGGAAGGCTCAGCCTGCAGGTAGTCATGAGCGCCCAGAGTTGTACCAGCGCCTCGTAGATTTGCGCAGGCAGCTGGCCGAGGATACCCAGGTTCCAGCCTATATTGTCTTCAGCAATGCAACATTACATGATATGTGCCATAAACTGCCGCGGTCCCTTGAGGATTTTCTCTTGGTTAATGGTGTTGGGCAAGCCAAACTCGAGGCCTATGGCACGGTGTTTACCGAGGCAATAGGTAGCTATTGTGATGCGCACGAGACATAAGGTAGATGCGTGTATGACGACCAACGATTGTACTGCGGCGTTGTTTGTATATTTCATTGAGCACAATAACGCCCTACGCACCAAGACAGGCGGTCAGAGAATTGAGAAACTTGCCACTATTACGCTGATGATAGCTCTCATTACAGCGTGAAGCGGATGAAGGACCAGGTGATCTAGCAGTGCAAAAGGTGATCGTCATACCAGACAGTTTCAAGGGCTCGCTTGACTCGAGGCAAGTGGCCAACATCATTGCTGAGGAGATAGTGGCAGGCAATCCAGCGTGCACGGTGGTAAGGATGCCAATCGCAGACGGCGGCGAGGGTAGTGCCGAGGCGATTATCTCTGCCGTGGGAGGAAGGATTGAGGAGGCTCAGGTGCTCTCTCCCGATGACAGGCTGATTACAGCAAAATATGGGATTACAGTACAAGGGCAGGCTGTCCTCGAGGTGGCAGAGAGCAGCGGAGTAACCAAGCAGATAGGCCTGCACCCCATGACCTCGAGCACCTATGGCTTTGGGCAGCTGATGTGCCACGCGCTGGAGCTAGGCCTGCGGGATTTCCTGCTTTGTATCGGCGGCAGTGCCACTACTGATGCGGGCTGCGGCATGGCAGCCGCCCTCGGCGTCAGATTCTTCGATAAGAACGGTGTCGGCTTCGTCCCCAACGGTGCGCGATTGAAGGACATTGCGCACATCGATGTAAGCGGCATGGACATGCGGGTGAGAGAGAGCAGCTTTACGGTGATGTGCGATGTTGATAATCCCCTCTTTGGGCCAAACGGAGCAGCCTCTGTCTATGGTCCTCAAAAAGGAGCGGACTACGGAGAGGTTAGGATTCTGGAAGAGGGCTTGCGTCAGGTGAGTAAGGTGTTCCTCAAGGTGTTTGGGCCTGGGAGTGATTATGCGCACACCCCGGGTGCAGGTGCTGCGGGCGGCCTGGGCTTTGGCTGCATGACCTTTCTCAAAGCCAAGCACGTAAGAGGCATTGATGCCATCCTCGATCTGTGCGACTTCAAAGGACAACTTGCCAACACCGACCTCATCATCACTGGCGAGGGCAGGCTCGACTCACAGAGCTTTGCTGGCAAGGCACTCTCAGGCATCCTGCGCAGCGCACGGGACATCCCCGTCATAGCAATTTGCGGAGTCTGTAGCGCCAAAGAAGGGCTCTTGCGCGAGCACGATCTCAGGGTCTTTGAAACCAGCGAGGGCACGAGCATCAAAGAAAGCCTTAAGGATCCAGAGAGATACCTCAGGCTCGCCACACAAAAGGCGATGCAGATAGCGTTGCACCATTAAGGAGCGATTCACTGGACACTCGCCTGTAGCATACCCTGTTTCAGAACCCGGAGGCCTCCGCCAACTGCGGGGCTTAATTCGCTTTGCGAATTGCCCCGCACGCGCTCCAGAACCTGAAACAGGGTATGTTCCAGGCGAGTGCCTGACTGGTAACGGAGCGATAGGTCGATAGGTGGACGCGCTAGTAACGAGCGCTCTGCTCTTCCGAGGACTGGATCTCGTGCTACACTATGATGATGATAGTCTTTGGGATATATTGCGTGGTTGCGCTCGTCAACCTGGTAAGTGCCTATCTGTTTAAGGAAGGCCTACGTAAGCTTACGAAATGCTTGTTGATGCCGACCCTGCTCGTTTTTTATCTGCTGCAAACCGAGCACGTCTATCTTATGGTTGTTGCCGCCATTGTTTTGAGCTGGGCTGGCGATGCCTTCCTTATCAAGAAAGATAAGCCGCTCTTCTTTAGACTGGGTCTCGTTGCTTTTCTTCTGAGCCATGTTTTTTATATCATTGCATTTCTACAATTGACAGCGAGCTTTAACCTTATAGCTCTGGTGATTTCTGTTGTCGTAGTGATTCCATTGACCATAATAGTGCTGAAGAAGGTCAACGCACCAAAACCGATGAAGATACCTGTGGCGGTTTATGCAGCAACTATCATGATGATGAGTATGGCAGCTCTTCAGCTTATGCTTGCGTCACCCTTCTTGCCCGCTCTATTGATTTTTGTGGGAAGCTTGGTCTTTATTTATTCCGACAGCTACATGGCCTATCTACTCTTTGGCAAAAAGCCTAAGCATTTCAATGTCATCACCATGATTCCGTACATCATCGCCCAAGGCTGCATAATAATGGGACTGACTCTAGGCATTGGATAAACTGCTTGATAGGAGACTTCGATAGGTTCGATGTGAGCCGCCGTCCTAACAGGCAGTGGAGGATACTGACTCCAGTAACCTGGTTGCTCAGCTTTCCAAAAGCCTGGGCACACCGTGCCCGTGTGGACAAGGTCAACATTCCCAAAGAGCTCAAGCCACCCTATTTTTTGCTCTGCAACCACAACTCATTCATGGATTTCATGATAATGACAAAGGCGATATTCCCCCACCGGGCAAATTATGTGATTGCTATCGACGGGTTCATCGGGATGGAGTGGCTGTTGCGTGCGGTAGGCGGCATTGGCAACCGTAAGTTTGTCCGCAGTATCAGGCTGGTAAAAAACATGCTCCACGCACGCAATAACGGCGACATCGTGGTTCTGTTTCCGGAGGCGCGTTATTCACTCTGCGGAACCTTTTCTGTCCTACCAACCTCCTTGGGCAAGATGGTGCGCAAGATGAACGTACCGGTGGCAGTGCTGATTATGCACGGACATCATGTCAATTCGCCTTTTTGGCATGTTGGGAACCGAAGGGTAAAGCCCGTAGAGTCTGAGATGAAACTGCTCTTTTCGGCAAAGGAGACTCAGGAGCTCTCTGTGGAAGAGATAAACGCACGGCTTAACGATGCCTTTGCCTATGACGACTTTGCATGGCAAAGAGAGAAGGCTGTTTATGTAAAAGATACCAACCGTGCTGAGGGCCTGCACAAGGTGCTGTACCAGTGTCCAGCCTGTAATACGGAATATGAGATGTCCTCTTGGGAGAACAAGCTTCAATGCGATTCCTGCGGCAAGATCTGGGAGATGAGTGAGCTTGGAGAACTTCATGCTCAGACTGGTGATACGGAATTCCCCCATATTCCCGATTGGTATGAGTGGGAACGCTCTAACGTGCGTCGTGAGGTGGAAAACGGCACGTACCGTTTTGAGTCTGCAGTGCGGATTGAGTCGCTTCCCAACGCAAAGGGTTTTATAACTTTCGAAGAGCCGGGTTACCTGACCCATGACATGGATGGATTCACACTGACGGGCACCAATCAAGGCGAGCTGTTTTGGCTGCGCTGGCCGGTGGAAGTGCTGTATTCCTGTCACATTGAGTATAACTACAAGGGGCGGGGCGACTGCGTAGACCTCAATAAAGAAAATGACACGCTTTACCTCTTTCCTACAGAAGAGCATTTTTCTGTTACCAAGCTCTCCTTAGCCACCGAAGAACTCTTTAAGTATTGTGAATAGAGGGCGCAGTCTGTAGGTCAAGCACGATAATTCCAGAATATCTTAGGCATATGTTATAATTGCTTGTTAATTGGGCGCTTTAGTACAGCGGAGAGGTTGTTAAAGCAAAATAACACCCTTATTAACTGCATCAAAAAGGGTACTTGGTTAATACCCTGTGGCTATAAGGACAGGCAAATGACGCTTGAGCGAAAAGAATCTGAGGTAGCTCAGTGGTTTGACGGGCTGGGAAGAAAGCATGGCTTTAGGCTGAGGTATAAGCTCGTCTTGATTTTTGTGGTCGTCAAGGTGTTTCCGTTGGTGCTGATGGCTTTTTTGGCGTGGTGGCAAATAGGCGCCTTTGGTGTATTGCTGAGCGAAAGAGCCATAAAGGACACCTCAATAGCCTTAAACGACAATGCCATTGAGCAAATCGAACGCATCACCACCGATGCTGCAGGTACTATAGCCAACTACCTTTACGAGCGCGACAAAGACATCTTGCTAGTGGCAAGCATAGAGCCTACACAAGAAAACTTTTCTGCCTACCTGGAGGCCAGCTCGGGGCGTTTGATAGAGCAGGGCATCTGGGAGCTGAGCGCCGACGGCATGCGTTGGGAGCGCGTTGACCTGCCGCGGCAAGACCCCCTCGGCACCATCTCTTCTAATGCCGAAAACGAAGACGAGGTTCTTGGTGCCACTTTTCATCATCGTCAACCAGACATCAAGACTTACAGCACACACTCTCTCTATGACGAGATAACCCACATAGATCTTGAGGGCAATGAGATCCTCAAGGTGGTAGCCACAAACTCCACCAAGGTCACCCACCCTTTGAGCTCCGAGCTTAACAATATTCGCGACCGCGCTCACACCTACGCAGGATCTGAGACTTATGGGAGCATCCTAGACGATCTTGAGCCGGGAGAGATATACGTTTCTGATGTTATTGGAGCCTACGTGGGCACCACCTATATTGGTATGTATACGCCCAAGCAGGTGGTAGTAGGAGCTATCAATAGCGAGATCAACGCGCTCAAGGCGCTCACTTATCAGACTACCGAGACCCATGCCTTGATAGCCGCACTCACAGAGATCAAAGACGAAAGAATACCAAGCTTTTATATCAAAAAATCCAGCGATGAGGAAATGATACAAGACGTCATTGTGTATACCAACTCGCTCATTACCAGGGAGATTCTTCCGCACACAAGAAATAACGAGCTCAGCGCCCGCATAGAGGCACTCATGGAGGTAATCTCAACGCGAGTTTATACGCCCACTGAGGTAGCCTTTGCCGGCAGAGAAAACCCTCATGGCGAGCGCTTTGAAGCCATCATCCGCTGGGTTACTCCCGTGGTTGATGCCAGTGGAGAAAAGACAGGTTATGTGAGCCTGGCGCTCAATCAGCGCTTCTTGGCCGACCACGTCGATCATATCATGCCCACTTACGAACGCTATACCGTTTTGCCTAACGCTTACGAGGGCAACTATGCTTTTTTGTGGGACTACCAGTGCCGCTCTATCGTGCATCCGAGGCATCACTCCATTGTGGGTTACAATCCACAAACGGGTCTTCAGGAGGTTCCCTGGCTCGAAGAATCGATTTATGAAGAACTACTTGAGCGTACAGAAGCTGCAACAGTTGAGGAACTGAGGGAGGCATGGCCCAGTGCGGTGAGTCATCCACCCCTGCCGGATGCTGATTTTCCAGAAGTGCAAGGCCTGCTCGTAGACATTGCCGTCTTTGATGAGCAGAGTCGCGCCAAAAAGCCTGCCGCTGCACTTACGGCAGCGGGATACATGGGTCTTGACGGACGCTACCTCAACAATGCACCTCAGTGCACCGGCTGGATGGATTTGACACGCGACGGAGGCTCAGGCTCTTTTTACATCCTCTGGAGCGGGCTCTATAAGCTCACCACGGCTGCGGCCATACCGTATTACACCGGGCAGTATGCACCTTCGGAGGCAAACGACTACTCCTTGCGGGGCTTTGCCATGCTCACCATTGGCGCTGGGCTCGAGAGCTTTCAAGAGCCGGTGGAGGCTACGGCAGAAGCCCTGAACACCGTAACAAATGAGAGCATCTCCAGCACCATGTGGCAACTTACGGGCGCTACGGTGCTGCTCATTGCTATGGTTATCGCAGTTGCTGTATGGTTGGCAAACTACCTTACGCGCCGCATCGAGCGGCTTGTTGTGGGCTTTGATAGATTTGGTAACGGGCAACGGCAGTTCCGTTTTCACTCAGATTCAGCGGATGAATTTGGTGACCTTGCCAATGCCTACGACAATATGGCTGATGCCGTCAACAGCTCTATTACTTCTGCGCTTGTCATTACTGATAACAACCTCAGGGTTGTTTATGCAAACAAGGCGGCCTTAAGCCTCATTAACCTTGAGCTCGATGACGTGGTTAATAGAAACTACAGCGATTTTTCCATCTACCCCGAAGGAAGTATCTTTGATCCTATTAAGGCGCTCGATGAAGGCACTGAGACAGCTGTTCACTACAATCAATCCACCAATACCTACCTCAAGGCCTTTGCTACCTTCCTCTACGACAAAAATGACAATAAGGTGGGCTACTACATCCTCACCATGGATCTTACCGAGATAGAGGTTGCTCGCAAAAAGGCAGAGCAGGCATCAACAGCAAAAACCGCCTTCCTCTCTAATATGAGCCACGAGATGCGCACGCCCATGAACGCCATCATAGGTATGTCGTCTATTGGGCTCACCAGCCCCGACATTGACAAGAAGAACTATTGCTTTGATAAGATAACCAACGCTTCCAACCACCTTTTGGGCGTTATCAACGATATTTTGGATATATCAAAGATTGAGGCCAATAAGCTGGAGCTCTCGATAAGCGAGTTTGACTTTGAAAAGATGCTTCAGCATGTTATGAAGATCAACGACTACCGTATTGAAGAAAAGCAGCAAGAGCTGGTAGTTACCTTTGATCACAACATTCCTCGAACCTTGCTGGCCGATGAGCAACGGCTTTCGCAAGTCATCACCAACCTGCTCTCTAACGCTAATAAGTTTACGCCAGAGGGAGGCAGTATCCGCATAGATGCCGAGCTCCTCTCAGACGATGGAGAAAGCGTCTGCATGTGTGTGACGGTAAAGGACTCGGGCATTGGTATTTCTGCCGAACAACGCGAAAGAATCTTTAACGAGTTTGAGCAGGCCTCCAATGAGACCTCGCGGCGCTTTGGCGGCACGGGCTTGGGACTCTCTATTTCCAAGCAAATCGTTACCATGATGGGTGGCAATATCACGGTAGAAAGCGAGGAGGGAAGAGGCTCCACCTTTAGCTTTACCTTTATTGCCGAGAAGGGACACGCGCACAAGGGTGCGCTGTTGACCAACGGCGTTGATCTGGAAAACCTCAGAGTGCTGGTGGTAGACGATGACCCGAGTATACTCGAATTTTTCAAAAGTATTACCAAAACCATGGGTGTGCATTGCGATATTGCCGAGAGTGCTCAGGCTGCCCTGGGCCTGCTTGACGAAAATGGCTTTTATGACATTTACTTTGTGGACTGGAAAATGCCCGACATAAACGGCATTGAGCTGACTAAAAAACTGCGAGAGATGTCTAAAGAGCGCGAAGAGCGCTCGGTCGTCATCATGATTTCGGCCACCGAATGGGGCGCTATCGAAAACAATGCCAAGCAGGCAGGAGTGGACTTTTATTTGCCCAAGCCGCTCTTTCCTTCATCAATTGCTGATAGTATTCATCAATGTATGGGATCACATAGTATAATTGAGAAAGCTCAAACAAAGGTGAGCATATCTGAGACCGCTCAAATGGGAGATAATACACTTGATTTGCGTGGTAAAAGGATTATGCTGGCTGAGGATATGGCGGTGAATCGCGAGATAGCAGTGGCTATACTTGAGCCCACCGGAGCCTCGATTGTTGGAGCAGAAAATGGTGTGGAAGCAGTGGATCTCTTTTCAGAGGATCCTCAGGGCTTTGACCTTATTATTATGGATATACAGATGCCAGAAATGGACGGACTGGAAGCTACGAGACGGATTCGCGCCATGGACATCGCCGAAGCAAGAAACATCCCTATCGTAGCAATGACTGCCAATGTATTTGCAGAAGATGTGCAACGTTGCATTGAGGCGGGCATGAATGATCATATAGGAAAGCCGCTGAGCTTTACTGAGGTGCTTGAGAAGATTCAAAAACACCTGGGCGGCAAGAAAGAAAATGGCTAAGCGATATGCGTACAAGAGTATTAGTACCAATTCTCATTTTACTGGTAGCGTTTTGCGGAGCGCTGGGAGTAGCTGTTTACTCCAACATCTCAAACTCGACCGAGCATCTTATAGAGAAGCAGCTCAACGACCGGCTCAACAGTGTCATTGATCATATGCTGCGTATGCAGCAGCAAGGAGCTTCGCTCAGCTCTGCGCAGATGCAAGAGATTGTTGACAGCATGTCTATGACAGACGGCGGTGTATTTGTTGCCAACTCCGAGGGTCTGGTTATAGCTGATTCACAAAATATCCTGTCAGGAAGGAGCATCTCGCATCTTGAGTGGTTTGGTGATGCCATGCAAAGCGTCAACGCAACGGTTAACCTGGAGCTCAATCAGGTGGCCGTTACCGCACAAACTGCCGCCTTGGACAATAAGCTCATTGTGAGCTATATACCCAACACAAAAATTGAGGAGCTCACCATTACGCCTATGTATGTCATAGTAGTAGTGGGTCTTATTGGCGTTGCCCTTATGGGCATACTCAGCTATCTGATTATTACTCGTTTTCTTATTAACCCCTTGGAATCGCTGAGTGAGCAAATCAGAGACTTTACCAAGGGCAAGCCCATTAGCCTTAAGCCGCTCTCGGGTAGCCCCGAAGCGGTAAAAGCTGCCAAGAACCTCAATGCGCTACTCAAACAATCGCTCGAAAGAAATAGAGCCAATCGTTTGGAGCAAAAGGCAGAGCCCAAGCCTGCCGCCCTTGGCACGGGCTTAGAAGAAGTAATAATGCAAGAGAACAAGCAAGAAGACAAGCAGTTAAACAAATTCGAGTTTACTCGCTTGCTGCGCGAAGCATTTGAGAATCATCGTGGCATGGTCACTTCTAAAAAGCTCAAGTTCTCGCTTTTGGTGAGCAACGATGTGCCCAAGGTGGTTTTTGCTGAGGAAAAAAAGATCTCGTCTGAGCTTAACGGAGCCCTTACCGATGTGTTTTCACGGTGCGCTGTTGGACAAGAGGTCAATGCAGAGGTAGTTTTAATGCCCTCAGACCCAGTTACAGACGGAGAAGAGCTTATAATTTTCTTCGATATCCACTATAATGAAACCAAGAAGAGAGTTGTTATGAGAGTGAGAAGGGGGTAGAACACATGGCCCCAAAAAGAGTTAAAAGGGCGGCCTTTGTGCTCACAGCTTGCATCTTGCTTTCGTGCGCCCTCTTAGCTCTTACCTCATGCGACAACAGCTCCATAGATGGCGGCTCGCATGTAGAGGGACCTCCACGTGATACCACCCCGGTAGTTTTGCCGGTAAGCCAGCCAGAAACCTCAGTGTACGCAGATGGCAGTGCGATTCTTGACTACTCTAATGCTGCCCAAGGTTATATCAGCGTGATGAGCTACTTGCCTGGCATTGTTGTCAAGGTTTTGGTTGACATAGGAAATGTTCAATACCAATACACCATCAATGATGCGTATGACTATATTGTCATCCCTCTTTCGGAGGGCAGTGGGTATTATCAGGTAGGGGTATGGCAAAACATCGTTGATGATCAGTACTCCGCCGTTTTTGCCTATGACATTGATGTTCTTATTACCGATGAGTTTACGCCCTTTCTTCACCCCAGTCAGTTTGTGAGTTTTGCCCAAGGCGATGCCTCCACAGCCTTGAGCCAGGAGTTGGCAGCGGGCACGGTGACCGATGTGGATGTAATAAACAACATCTACCACTGGGTATGCGAAAACATCGAGTATGACGTAGATAAGGCAACGACGGTTGCCTCGGGCTATCTTCCCAATAACACCGATACCATTAATTCTGGAACCGGCATATGCTTTGACTATGCGGTGCTTACCGCCAGCATGCTCAGAGCTCAGCGCGTGCCAGCAAAACTGGTCATTGGGTATGCAGGAACAGCCTATCATGCATGGATGGAGGTTTACTCAGTAGAGCAGGGTGCAGTATTTGGTTACTTCTTTAATGGCACTGAGTGGGTGAGAATGGATCCAACGTTTGATGCGGCGGCTCACGGAGCAATAGACTTGGCGCATGTCATTGGCGATGGTACCAATTATCAACCAATCTTCTACTACTGACGCAGGAAAGCATTGAGAAACAAGAGTTAAGAGCAAAGTCTTAAGAGTAAAGAGGTTGAGGGTAAAGGGTAAGTGCTGCGGGTTAGGCACAAGGAGTTTTAGCAGAAAGTATTTGCAGAGAAATAATAAAGGTACGGAGAGGACGAGAGATGAGTAAAAAGACTAAGCAACTCAAGCCAGCGCAGCTTAAGGTGCTGTTTAGCAACCTGGAGATGATTACGCACTCGGGTCTGCACCTCTCTGAAGGCTTTGACATATTGAGAAAAAACGATGACGACCCGGTAGAGCAGGATTTGATGAACAAGCTCTATGAGGCGGTCAACGTAGGTGAAACGATTACTGGTGTTATGAGAGAGAGCAAGATCGTGCCTGAGTACGCATGCTCACTCCTGTCGATTGGCGAAAAGACAGGGCGGCTTGAAGAAACCTTTGCCTCGCTGGCAGACTACTACATCAAGCGCGATGAACTCTCACAGTCAATACGTTCTTCGGTGGTCTACCCGGTAAGCATGTTAATCATGGTGTTTGTGGTGGTAGCGGCCTTGCTTGTTCAGGTCATGCCGGTGTTTGATCACATCTTCCGCCAACTGGGATACGAGATGTCGGGCATTTCTGCCGGGCTTATGAGCGCCGGCACGATTTTAGGGCAGTTTGGTTTTTGGATAGTAGCGGTATTGTTTGCACTGGCCGTTATTGGCATCTTGCTTGCGCTTACACCTGGCGGCAAGAAGTTTTATGGCGCACTCTTCCAGGGTGCTCCTATTACCAAAGACCTCTCTCTCGACCTTTCTGCTCAGAGGTTTTCGTTGGCAATGAGCTCTATGCTCAGCGCCGGACTGGAGTTAAACACCTCGCTTGAATATGCAGAAAAGCTGGTTGAGGACAAGCGCGCTATGGGATCAGTCTCAAAAATTCGTAAGATAGTTGACGGCGGCGGATCATTTTTAGAGGCGCTGGAAAAGAGCGACCTCTACACCCAAAAGGATTTGGCGCTTCTTGCTGTTGGCATTAAAACCGGTGCCGATGCAGAGGCCTTGAATATGGTTGGCGAGCAAATCACCATTGCGACCGAAGGGCGACTCGAGAGGCTCATTGCCACTATCGAGCCAACGCTGGTGGCCATAATGTGTGTCCTGGTTGGCCTCATCTTGCTTTCTGTAATGCTTCCTTTGATGGGTGCCCTTACGGGGTTTTAGGAGTAACTGTGCCTCGGAGAAACACTACAATCAGCACGCCTTCTTTGGCAAGACGCATTGTGGGGTCTGTCTGGCTCAGGATGCTTCTGTTTATTGTAGTGTTTTTGGGTCTGTTTACTTTGATGACCGGTGGAGCAGAGAGCAGGGTTCAAGAAAACCAGGCGGATTATCTGGCCGATGCGGTGAGACGAGCTGCGGTTCAAAGCTACGCTTTGGAAGGGCGGTTTCCCGATACGATTGGTTATCTTGAAGAAAACTACGGACTCATCATCGATCGCAAGAACTTTGCCGTGTACTACGAATCAATGGGGGATAACTTGCTCCCGCAAATCTTGATTATCCCGCTTAACAACTAGCAACAAAGAGAGAGGACAGCAGACGTTTGCCCTTAAGCAAAAAACATAACTCAGACATCATCTTTGTGCTGCTACTCTTCCTTGTGTACGCCGGCTCTGCGCTCATGTTGAGTGTTTTGGGTGCCAGCTCTTACAGTAGAAATGTCGAGGTGCTACAGGAGGGCTTCAATGAGCGCTCTGGCATATTGTATATTGCGCAAAAAGTGCAACAATACGATGTAGGCGGCGGTGTAAGGGTAGATGGCTACCAAGAAAACGATGCCCTGGTGCTAATTGAGCAGGCAAGCGGTCAAGGTTTTGAAACTTGGATATTCATTCAGGACGACTACCTTTGCGAGCAGCAAATCGCATCCGGTGGCGCGGTCATTCCCCAGATGGTTCAGCGCATTATGCCTATGAAGGCATTGGAGCTAGACCTCTCGTCGCAAAATCTTCTCAGAGTATCGGTAACCACAGAAACCGATACGACCAACGTGATGAACCTGGCGCTGAGAAGCACGAGCGAAGCCTATAACTCAGGAGGCACCCCTCCGCCCTCTCCTTCTACTGCCTCTGCAAGCGGCCCTACGGTTATGACGCCGCCGGCTTCAGAGCTTACCGAGGAAGGTGGCAACTAAATGGCCTTGAGAGAAAAAGGAAAGCCTCTGGTCAGGCGTACCGCCAGCCAGCCTCCTCGCTCGCGAGCCTTTCTCCTGGAGCTCTTGCTCAACATGTTTGTCTTTTCGCTTTGCGCAGCTATTGCGCTGCAGATTTTTGTGCATGGAAAGCTGGCAACTGATGAGTCAGCTGCCTTGAGCCACCTCATGCTGGAAGCAAAGGATCTTGCCGGACACTACAAGGTATCCAACGGAGAGCTGGGCGAGCTTGCTCAAAACGAAGACAGAGCGGCATACGCCTACCTCGAAGATGACGGCAAGCTCGTTTATTACTATGACAAGAATCTGCAACTGTGCGAGAGCTATGACGGCAGGTACCGCCTGGAGTTAAGCCTGGAGCCAAACGTGGCATCTGGTACAGCATCAAGCGCAGCGCCTGGTGCAGGGTCAAGCGCAATAACAAGTGCAACACCAAGCATGGGGTCAAGCGCAGGTGGCAGCGTTACGATCATACACATTGCCGCGCATGCGCCCGATGAAGAGCTCTTTAGTGTCAAAGTTGCCCACTATTTGCCTCGAACTGCCCAGGGTCAAGAAGGGAGTGACTAGTCATGGCATACCAAGACTCGAGCCCCCTCGTGAGCAGGCAAACATCTACCATGCATAAGAAGCGCTCCGCTATGGGTATAGGTGTTGCCACGCTAGTTACCATTATCGTGGTATTGCTTTTGACCGCCTTTGCAGTGCTTTCGCTTGTCTCGGCTCTTTCGAGCTTGAAGCTTTCAGAAATGGCCGTGGCGCAAGGAGAGCGCTACTATGCCGCAGATACCCAGGCAACACTATGGTATGCCGAGCTTGACAACTTTGTGGCAGAGCTCAAAGGCGAGCCCGAAAGCTTTGCTCAACAATTGGAGAGCGCTGGTTACGAAGCAGTGGTAATCAGCGAGGGCGAGACAAGAATAATACGAGGCTTTACTATGAGTGAATATAGATCATTGATGGTTACAATTGCGGTACACGATGATAAAACAACAACAATAAGACAATGGCAATCATAAAAGAAAGGTCAATTATGATGAACTTAGAAGCGTTGCTCAAAGAGTTAGTAGAAAAAGGCGTAGCCGATATTTTTATCATTACCGGCTCTGCCGTAAGCTATAAAAAAGGAACGCAGATCGAGCAGCTCAACGATGCAGTCCTTTCGCCCACAGACACTGAGGAGCTCGTTACTCAAATCTACCAGCTTGCTGGCAATCGCTCCATGGCCGCCTTTAAAGAAGAGGGCGACGACGACTTCTCTTTTGCCATCAAGGGCGTCAGCCGTTTTAGGGTCAATACCTATAAACAACGCGGCACCTATGCGGCAGTCATTCGCATCGTGTCCTTTTCGATGCCTGACCCCTTGTGCCTGCACATACCAAGTACCGTGATGGATTTGGCAGAATTGCGCCGTGGTCTTGTGCTGATTACTGGCCCGGCCGGCAGTGGTAAGACAACGACCTTGGCCTGCCTTATTGACCATATCAACAAAAATCGCAACGCCCATGTGGTTACGCTCGAAAACCCCATTGAGTATCTGCATCGTCACTCAAAGAGCCTTATTTCGCAACGTGAGATATCCATCGATTCGGTGAGCTATGCTCATGCCCTACGAGCCGCCCTGCGAGAGAGCCCCGACGTCATCCTCATTGGTGAGCTGCGCGACTCAGAGACCATCTCCATAGCACTCACTGCTGCCGAGACTGGTCACCTGGTACTCTCAACCTTGCATACGGTAGGAGCCGTTAATACGGTAGACCGCCTGGTGGATTCCTTCCGTGCTGAGCAGCAGGCGCAGGTGCGCATGCAACTCTCTATGGTGCTGCAAAGTGTGATTTCACAACAGCTCTTGCCCTCGCCCGATGGCTCTATGGTGCCTGCGTTTGAAATCATGCACTGTACGCCAGCCATACGCAATCTCGTGCGTGAGGGTCGTACGCATCAAATGTCTGCGGTCATCAACACCTCGGCTTCCGAGGGCATGGTGGGCATGGACGCAAGCCTGCTTGCTCTCTATAAAGAAGGCAAGATTAGTCAGCAAAACATGGTTACGCACGCGCTTTCGCCAGAGACTATACTGAAGCAGGCAAACATATAGTGCAAAAGGCTCTTCTGGGCAAATAGAAGCGCCTTGTGCGACAAGATAAAGGACGATATGAAGATCTCACGCCAGAGAGTAAAAGCAGCAAGATCATTAAAAAGTATCGTCACCAGCTATCTGATACTGGTGGCGATACTTTTGACATTTCTCGGAAGTCTGTATCTGCTCGCGGTGCTTGAGAATATGCTTATCAGCTGATGTGGTTACGCTTCAACAGAAACGATGTGCAAATTGTAGCCCACTACCTCGGCATACTTAGTATGACCTTTGGTGTGGTGATGGCCGTGCCCCTGGTGGTAAGCATCGTGTATGGCGAGTGGGCCATTGCTTCTCATTATCTCTTTGGCATGGGAGTCACCCTTTTCTTGGGCGCCTTGCTCAGACTGGCAAAGATTGAGCCTCAGCGCATCGAGCGCAAACACGCCATAGCCATAACCGGCATGATATGGATGGTGGGAGCCGCACTAGCCGCCGTGCCCCTTTACTTCTCGGGTCATTACGTCAGCTTCCTCGATGCCATCTTTGAGGGTGTGAGTGGTCTCACTGCCACGGGGCTTTCTTTGGCGCAAGACGTTGACCACATGTCCATGGCAGACAATATGTGGCGCTTTACGATGCAATTTGTAGGCGGGCAAGGTGTGGTGGTGGTGGCGCTCTCGTTGGGCATATTTTCTCGCACCGGCAGCGCCCTTTACACTTCAGAAGCCCGGGAGGACGCTATTGTTCCCAACGTCAAGAAAACCGCGCAATTTATCTTGCAGTTTTCCTTGGCAGCCGTAGCAATTGGCACCCTTGTTGCCTCAGTCATTCTCATACTCATTGGCATGGAGCCTCTCAGGGGATTCTTTCATGCGCTTTGGATAACCATAGGTGCCTATGACACGGGGGGCTTTGCACCCGGCAGCCTTTCTCTTATTCCCTACCACTCCTGGCCGCTTGAGGTGCTTGCCATGGTATTCATGATGCTGGGCGCCCTGAGTTTTGCCGTGGTGGCACAGGTGCACAAAGGAAACTGGCGCGAGTTTCTGCGAGACATCGAAGTGCGCACTCTGGCGCTTTGGACAGTAGGCATGGTGGTGGTGTTTGTGGCAGCCTTGGCTGCGGGTGACTTTCTTACCAATGACACAGGACTGTTGCGCCGCGGCATCTTTACCATTATCAGCGCCACTACTAATACGGGCTTTCAGATACTCACAACTAACCAAATGACGATGCTGCTCTCCTCGGGAGCCGTCTTGCTCTTGGGGGTATCCATGGCCATTGGCGGCTCTTCTGCCTCCACGGCAGGCGGCATTAAAGCCATGCGTATTGGTTTGATTCTCAAGGGCATTGGGCTTTATATCCGTAAGATTATGCAGCCTCGCTCTGCACAGATTGCTACTTCATACAACCATGTGGGCAAGCACCAGTTGACTGCAGAACTGCTCTCCGCCGCCTTGATTATCGCCGCGCTTTATGTGATGAGCTACGTTGTGGGCACCTTGGTAGGCATTGCCTACGGTTATGAAGCGGTGCATGCTGCATTTGAGTCCATCTCTGCTGCCTCAAATGCCGGCCTTTCCAGTGGCATTGTAGAGGTGGGTATGCCCGTGCCGCTCAAGATAATCTACATTCTTCAGATGTGGCTTGGTCGCCTGGAGTTTATCACCTTGCTGGCGCTCTTTGCCTCACTTTTTGCCTCGCTTCTTCCACGCCGCAAGCCTAAAAAAGAAAGCGCATCAGGAGGGGTTTTGAGGTGAGGAGCTTAATGAAGATGCTACTTGTTTTGCTGCTCGCTTTAACGCTACATGCTTGTGCAGCAGACGCGGCTGCTCAAGCTGAGGCGGCTACTTTAGCGGACACGGCTGCCCAGGGTGAGGAGTCTGCTGCTGGTGAGCTTACCATCAGCGAGCTTGTCCAGATGCCTGAGCATCTCAATGGAGCTGAGGTAATCGTTTCTGGAGAGGTGGTTGGCGACAAAATCAATGCAGGCTCAAACCACGTATGGATAACGCTCAGCGATGGAAGCAACGCCATAACAGTGTTTGCGCCGCGTGAGCTTGAACAAAAGATTGAGTATTATGGCAAATATGCGCAAGATGGCACCCAGCTCAAGCTACAAGGGGTCTTTAGTTTTGCGTGTGCCGTGCATGATGGAGCAGGCGATATTCATGCTACTGCTCTTATTGAGGTAATCGAGCCAGGTGGCTTGCGAGAGAGCACTTTGAGCAAGACGCACTTGGCTTTGGGCGGAGCAGGTATTGCTGCTGCTGTAGGGCTCATGGCTCTCTATAGCTATGTGAGTAGAAAGAAGCGCTGATGCAGAAGTCTCTGCTTATAGAAAAACTTGCTGGCAAGACGCAGTGCGGGATCGTCGTTTCACTCGACAGGGGTTATCCGTTGGTGCGCACGCAGCACGGCGAGGAGCGCGCACAACACTCCATAGCCTTGGTTAAAAACACCAGTTCAAGGGCGGCGGTGGGAGATATTGTCGAGCTCTCCAAAGAGCCTGGACAAGACATGCTTTCGATAACAGCCATACAACCACGAGCCAGTATTTTGGCGCGGCGCGAGCTGGTGGAGTCTATTCACGATGGCGCCGGTAAGACAAAGGAGCAGATCCTGGCAGCCAACTTTGACTATGTAGTGGTAGTGCAGAGCCTGGGCAAAAAGAGATTAGAGCTCGACTACCTGGAACGTCAGCTGGTCATGGCCAATGAGAGCAATGTGGAGACCCTTGTATTGCTCACCAAAAAAGATACTGCGTGCTGCCTTGATGAAGACCTTGCTGCAGCACACACTGCCGCCCCTGGCTGCAAGGTGCTTTGCATGTCAAAGCATGAGCCGTTAGATGATGTTACGAGCTATTTTTACTCAGAGCGCTTGGGTGTCTTAGTGGGTCGCAGCGGTGTGGGTAAATCCACGCTGGTTAATATGTTAGCAAAAGAAGACAGACAGGCCGTTGGTAGTGTGCGCGCTAAAGACAGTGCGGGGCGCCACACAACCGTTGCTCGACGCTTGGTTGACTTGCCCGGCGGCGGAGCGGTGATAGACACCCCGGGCATGCGCGCAATTGGCGTGCTGGGCGCCGAACTGGGTCTGGCGAGAACCTTTCCAGAGCTTACAGCTGTCTCGGCAGATTGTTACTACCGAAACTGCACCCACACGCACGAGCCAGGTTGCGCTGCCATAGCTGCCGTAGAAGCAGGGCATATCAACAACAGACGCCTCGCCTCTTATCGCACCCTTGCCTCCGAAGTCTTTGACTAACCATAGCGCAATCGAGCAGCACTACGGCAGCACAACTGTGTTGTTTTCTATAGTCACCATTAGCGCCATACTTTAGGCAGAGAAAGTGATAGAATGTAGCTTCTACGGCTGCAAATGGAGGAGAGAAAACAAAGCAGAAGGCAGCATTATGTTTCTCTGGAGATTACACCACTGGAGCGTTCATGAACCCATGCATAATCATTCCAACTTATGTTGGAAGCAAGCGCTATAAGTCTACGACTGACGTCATTGCTACGTACGATCACGTCACACCGCTCACCCACCAAGGGGAGTTACCCCGTTGTTTGCAGAGCCTGATTGAGGCAGAAATCACCTGTCCCATCTATATACTCGTGGCAGCAGAGCAGGGAATAGAAGCCGCAGCTTCTCGCAAAATTGCAGAGATTCTCGCAGCGTTTGTCGAAAACCTTGACTTGCGTCTTATCGACCATGAGGTGCTCGATCGGCTAAACCTTCGTATAGATGCCCTCGGCGTAAGCGGTATCAAGGAAGGGGTGGGTCTTTCGGGCTATAGCTCCATTCGGAACCTGGGACTTGTCATTGCTGCAGCCGGAGACTTTACCGAGTGCATTTTCATAGACGATGATGAGATAGTCGACGATCCCGAGTTCATGGAAAAAGCAGTATATGGACTTGGCAAGCTCACCAAAACGGGAGTGCCTGTGCTCGTTAAGACGGGCTATTTTACCGATAAAAAAGGCAACTGGAAGTCCAGTCAAAAGAGTGCCTGGTATAACTACTTTTGGCGCCAGGGCGAGCTCTTCAATGCCTGGATTACCAAGGCTATGAAGGGAGCGCGGCTCTCTCGCAGCAATGGGCTCTATGGGGGGCTTTGCGCCATGCACCGAGAGGCCTTTATTCGCGTTTCCTTTGATCCGTGGATCCCTCGTGGCGAAGATCTTGACTATTTGCTCAACGTGCAAATGTATGGGGGAGACGTGTGGTTTGATAACCTGTGGAACATAAGACATGCGCCGCCTACCATACGAAATGAATCACAGCGATTTAGGCAAGATATCTACCGCTGGATATATGAGCATCGCAAACTTGAGTACGCAAAAAGCCAAATCGACCTTATTCAGATAGCGCCCAACTCGCTTGATCCCTACCCGGGGCCCTTTTTGGAGCACTCAATAGGACGACGCGTGTTTCTTACCGCCTTGCTCAGGATGATAGGCCGCGCGAGTGATCGCAAAGGTTATTTTAGAGCAGCGCTCAGTGCACAGCGCGAAGCAAAGGCTTATGCAGAAGCCTACTGCGATCGTTACTATGAGTTTCAGATAGGCTGGTCTCAATCGTTAATTCTCCTGGCCAGCGATCCTCTCACCAAAAGTATTCTCAGCGGTATGATAGTAGAGCCACGCACGGCTGATCCCTTTGAAGAGCAGGCGTAGCGCACAGGTACATACAGCATGATGGTGCAGCTGGTGCACAAGCTCTGTTCGCCGAGAAAACCAGGAGTTACTGGCAGAAAAAGGCTCTCATGTACGAGTAAACTCGATATTTGGCCTCCAGCATGAGCGTTATTAGTTGTTCCTGAGGCAAAAGTGGGACTTGGTCATACACGGGGAGCCATTTTGTGCCAGTAACTCCTACAACTCAAGGTGTTGCAGCCACCACCTTTTTTAATGACTGCCGTTTTCCTTGAGAGGGTTTAGGCCTAGCCGAGACAGAACCCCCTGAGGGGTTATACTGGTTTCATGGAAGCATTTGAATTCATCGTAGTCATAATCTGTGGCTTTGGCATAGGCACGCTTTCGGGCATGTTTGGCATTGGCGGTGGAGGGATGATTGTACCTTTGCTTTACATTGCCTTTAATGTGCCTATTGTGGCTGCCACCTCAACCTCACTCTTTACTATTGCGCCAACAGGTATCTCGGGCTCGATCAAGCATTTTAGGCAAAAGACGGTGTCGCTCAAAACGGGTGCGCTTATAGGGGGCTTTGGGGCAATAGCTTCTGTGGGAGGATCTCTTGCTGCGGGTCACTTGCACCCTTATTTTACGATTATTCTTACCAGTACGGTCATTTTGTTTTCGGTAGGCATGATGCTCAGAACGCTGCTTAAGGACAAGACCTTAGGCAGGAAGGAAGTAGCGGCAAGCAGCGCTACACTCAGCGATGAGCTGGAGCTCACAGCGCGCATCACCGCAGCAGCAGAAAACGCCACGGCAGAGACCATAGTAGCCAAGGCAGATACTATAGCAGCCAAGACAGATAAAACAGCCGCTCCAAAAAAGGATTCGCTGCCCCTCTTGTACCCCCTGGTAATAGGGCTCATTGCTGGCGTTATCGCTGGTATTGTGGGAGTAGGCGGCGGCTTTATCATCGTGCCGTTTTGCGTAGCCTATCTGGGCTTCTCACTCAAGAAAGCAGCGGGCACCTCATTGGTGGCCATCTCGCTCATAGCTATACCGGGGATTATCTCGCACGCCCTACTCGGCCACATAGAGTGGTTTTATGGGTTTGCAATCATTTTAGGCACCATTCCTGGTGCACAACTCGGCTCTTGGCTCATAGCAAGACTTCCCGAGCGCCCCATGCGCTTTGCCTTTGCGGGCTTACTTACCCTCATAGGCTTGTCGATGATAGCCCAGGAATTCTTGCTGTAGCAAGGGCGCTCTTATCAAAGAGCCCGAGCTTCGTTGGCGATCCAATCGACTAGCTCAAATACATTGTTGAATTGCGGAGCAATCCACGCAGAGATAACCAGTGCCAAGATGATGACTCCAACGATTACCACGACCCAAATGAGGAAGACCAGGATGGGGTTCATCCGCTTTTTCTTCTTCTTTGGCTTCTTTTCTTTGGCATCTTGATCGTCTTGATCAAAGTTTAGCAGCACATTTTCTTGCTCTGCTCCTTGATCGGTAGTGTTTGGTTGCGATTGAGGTGTTTGATTCTCACTCATAATTTTGCTTTTCTCTTTAAAAGGGCTAAAATAGCTAGGTCTTGCAGTATCGAAATGATATGAGCAACTCCAGCGTCCTACATGTCCCCCAGGAACACTTGGGGCAAAGTATAGCACATAAGACGCTGAGTTATTAGGTAGTATTGGCCAAGAGAAAGGGCTCAAGTGAGCGGTTTAGACCATCCTCACAGTTATTAGTCCCCGTCCATCTCCTTAGTGAGTGGTGGATGAGGGACAACGCCGCCATAGAAAAAGGAGATGTATTTTGCCTTATCTATCCCAAATGCTGTCGCGTCCGGTAGTAGATGCTGATGGCAAGGAAATCGGAAGAATAAACGACCTTGCCATTCAGACAGGCGAGGTTTTTCCGCGCATTACCTCGCTCGCCTTTAAGGGGCCTTCAAAAACGCCTTTCATGGTCAGCTGGCGCAAGTATGTGAGCAATTACGATGGAAACCGCGTGCTGCTCAACGTTGCGGGGCACAACATCAGGTTTTCCTATCTCCAGCCTGATGAGCTCTTGTTGGCCCGCGATCTCATGAACAAGCAAATCGTAGATACGCAAGGCCTCAAGGTTGTGCGCGTCAATGACCTTAAGATAAGTCAGAGTGGCCCTCAGATGCGCTTACTGGGAGCTGAGGTAGGCGCACTGGGAATCCTTCGCTCGCTTGCGCCCTGGTTCGAAAAGCTGGTGCGCAAGGGCGCAGAGCTCCTCAGGCGTCCTCTGGAAGAAAACATCATTGCCTGGAACTATATGGAGCTGGTGGACAGAGATCTTTCTTCGCTCAAGCTCTCGATGACACATAAGCGCTTAAACGAGCTTCATCCGGCCGATGTTGCCGACATCCTTGAACAACTCGACCCTCAGCAGCGGGTGAGGGTGTTTGACTACCTTGATGCCCAACATGCGGCAGAAACAATGAGCGAGCTGGAAGAAGAATACCAGACCGACCTGATTGATGACTTAAGTGAAACAGAGGCCTCGGAGCTCTTGGCCTCTATGGATCCAGATGACGCTGCCGATGTCATAGGCGACTTGCCGTATGAAAAAGCAGAAAAGCTCCTGTGGTTGATGGGTGTACAAGACAGCCGTCGCATCCGCTCGCTGTTGGGTTATCGAGAAAAAACCGCCGGCGGCATCATGACGCCGGAGTTCCTCAGCGTCTTGGAAGACACCACAGTTACCGAGACCATAGAAAAGCTGCGTGCCGAGCGAGAGAGCTTTCCTGCGGTCAGCTACATTTATACGGTCAATTCTCAGGGAGTGCTGCTGGGAGCTTTGAGCATGCGCGCCCTCGTGCTGGCCTCCCCTGATACCAAGGTGCACGAGCTGGCCGAGAAAGACTTGATTACCGCTGGTCCTGATGAAGACCAAGAAGAAGTTGCCGATCTTATTACCAAGTATGGACTTTTGGCGTTGCCCATCGTTGACGAGAAGAAAAAACTCCTGGGAATCGTGACGGTAGATGACGCGATGGAGGTCTTAGAAGAAGAGCACACCGAAGACCTCAAGATAGCCGGAGCCTCCTCAAGTGGTCGCGATGATGACCCTGGCAGCGTGGGCGTGCTTTTGCGGTGGTTCCTCAGGCGCATGATGTGGTTTGTGCTGTGGTCGATCCTTGCCTTGATGGTAGTGATGGCCGGGGGCATTGAGTACTTTGTGGGAGCCTTGGCCTTGGCGCCCTTTGTCCTTTTGATGGCAGACAATTCGGTGTCCTTTGCGGTAAGCGACCTGCTCAACTACGGTGGTTCTTCTGCCAAGGCAACGCTCGGCAAGCTCTTTAGAAGAAATCTCATCCTCACGCTGGCTGTTGCGCTTTTGGGCACCATATTGACTTTTGCCCTCAGCGGTGCGCTTAATGTAACTGCTGTTGACCCTGGCGCTGGAGACATGCTTCAGTCTAATGCTGCTCTTTTGACGCAGGCGCAAACCTTTGCTTTTATCTCCGAGATCAGAGACGCCTGTATACCAGCGGTGGTAACTGCCTGTGTGGTTACGCTCTCGTCTATATTCGTGTTGCTTTACGGCAGAAGACTGCTTGATAAAGGAAAGGAAATCTCCAACACGGCCATAGCCTTTGCTGTCATGCTTGGTGCTCTTGCTCTGCAGTTTGGGTTGACCTATCTCTTTCAAATGATGCAATCATTGTAATAATAAGGAACGATTGGTCATGTCTGAGGATGCAACAGTTAAGTCCAAAAAGAAGCCCCTGTTGCTTCTCTTGCTTGCCTCAGCCGGGCCAGGCATTATAGCCGAGCTGGCGGGTAACGATGCCGGCGGCATCTCCACCTTTTCTATTGCTGGCGCAACCTACGGCCTCCGTATACTGTGGGCGGTTCCTGTGGCCATGCTCTTTTTGATGGTGGTGCAAGAAAGCGCTGCTCGCCTAGGTGCCAAGACAGGCAAGGGCTTTGCCGCATTGATTCGCGAGAACTTTGGCCTCAGGCTCACCGCCCTTGCCATGCTCGCCTTGGTCATAGCCAATGGGGGCACCAGTCTTTCTGAGTTTGCTGGCATTGCCGCGGGCATGGAGCTCTTTGGGGTGAGCAAATACCTGGCCGTGCCGGTGGCAGGCCTGGCGGTCTGGATGCTTGTTATGGGAGGTACTTACCGGCGCATCGAACGTGTTTTTTTGGTAATCAGCCTGGTGTTTTTGGTGTACGTGGTGGCAGCCTTTGTAAGTGAGCCTCACTGGGGAGAGGTGGCCTATCGTACGGTGGTTCCAACTATCAGACCCGAGGCTGGCTTCATCTCGCTCATAATAGCTATCATTGGCACCACGGTGGCACCTTGGATGATCTTCTTTGGGCAGTCCAACGTTGTGGAAAAGGGGTCTACCATCAAGGATTTACTTTTTTTGCGCGCAGATGTTTTTTTTGGTGCAGTTATTGCCTGCCTGGTGGTGTGGTTCATCATGATAACCACGGGCACGGTGCTCCACTCTCAGGGTATCGTGGTAGAAGACGCTGCTGCTGCGGCTCAGGCGCTTGCTCCCTTGGTAGGGTCGGCAGCCGAGGTTCTCTTTGGCATAGGGCTGGTGGGCGCATCTTTTCTTGCAGCCTGCGTGTTGCCTATCACTACTGCCTACGCCATTTGTGAGGCCTTTGGCTGGGAGAGAGGCTCAGGTCATTCTTGGAGCGAAGCCCCCTTCTATAAAGGGCTGGTAACCGCCATTATTGCCCTCTCATGTTTTATCGTGCTCATCCCTGACATTGACCTGATGAACATCATGCTTACTGCTCAGGTTGTAAATGGCGTGCTTCTTCCTGTGTTGCTGGTCTTTTTGGTGCTCCTGGCCAACAACAAGAAGATCATGGGGCAGTACAAAAACCGCAGGCTCTCTAATGTTCTCAGCACGCTAACCATTGTTTCCGTAGTCATCCTCACCATAGCTCTCATTATTTTTCAATTTATGGGCTACGTTTGGTAGGCTTGGTAGTGCCTGGCAGCTTTTGGTAGCCATTATGCCAGGGCTCGGTAGCAATCAGCAGCCATTAAGAGCCGCTTCCGGCAACGCTGCACCTTCTTACTGTAAAGCTACTGTATAATCTGAGCCTGTCTCTATAAGCCATGACACAGAAGAAAGGAGGGAGAGACATGCAACTTGAGCCACAGATAATAGAGGTGGTCACACGAATTAAGTCCTTGAGAGAGGATAGTGAAATAAGCTTGGAAGAAATGGCCAAGGCCACCGGGCGGAGTGTTGAAGAATATGAGGCGCAAGAAAGTGGAGAGCACGATCTCTCGTTTACCTTTCTCTATAAGTGCGCCACCACGCTGGGCGTAGATGTTATTGAGCTGCTTACGGGCTCGGCTCCCAACCTCACCGGCTATGAGCTTACTGGCAAAGGCGAGGGGCTGGTCATCAAGCGACGCGCAGGATTTGAGTATCTGCACAAGGCACCCTTTTTTAGGAATAAGCTGGCAGAGCCCTTTGTGGTAACGGCGCCCTGCATAGCAGAAGAACAAGACAAGCCCATCCACCTCTCCTACCACGAAGGTCAAGAGCTCGACTTTGTCATCTCGGGCACGCTGCGCTTTGCTTTTGAGGATCATGAAGAAGTGCTTGAAGCAGGCGACTTAGTCTATTATAACTCGGGCAGAGGGCATGGCATGATTGCTACAGGAGGAGAACCCTGTGTATTTCTTGCGCTGGTACTCAAGCCGGGAGCACAGATTATGTAGCTGGCTTTGCTCCAGCACAATCCTCAGCTCAATCACGCACACATTTCAGCACAATCATGCACGGCAGTTACTCTTTTTTTGATTATTATGACGAGCCCTGGGCAACACTTGCTAAACTGTAGCAACAGCCCAACTGGCTATGAGCAACACAGAAAGGCAGATCATGCAAAACTTACACCTCAAATACGTTGAGGAACAATACGATGATAGCGGCGTGCTCAAGAAGTTTTCTGTGCACTGTCCCAGCGACTATAACTTTGCCTACGATGTGGTAGACGAGATTGCCGCTACTGAGCCCGAGCGCCCTGCTATGGTTTGGTGCAACCCCGAGGGCGAAGAACACTTCTTTAGCTTTGGCAGCCTCAAGTATTGGAGCGACAAAACGGCCAACTTCCTGCTTGAGCAAGGTGTAGAGAAGGGCGACATGGTACTGGTTGTATTGCGTCGCCACTATCAATTCTGGTTTATCGCACTTGCCCTGCACAAGATAGGAGCCGTGCTGGTGCCTGCCACCTTTATGCTCAAGGAGCACGACCTGGAGTACCGCGTCAATCAGGCAAGCGTCAAGACCATCATAGCCACCAATGTGGGCGATATAGCGCAGGTTGTTGACAATACGCTCGAGCGTATCCCCTCGCTCAAGAATCGCATTTTGGTAAACGGCGGCGGCGGTGGGCTTACCCCGGGTTTGCCGGAGCTCTTGCACGTAGAGGAACTTGGCCTTGGCGCGGCGCTTTCTGGCGAAGAGGGCATCTGTGCTTTGGGCGTTGAGCGCGAGGGCTGGGCAGACTTTAACACCTGCGTGCGCAAGGCGAGTCCTGAGTTTGCGCCTGTGTCTACCTTGGCAGCTGACCCTATGATTGCCTACTTTTCTTCTGGCACCTCGGGTAACCCCAAGTTGGTGCTCCACGATGCACGTTATTCTCTAGGACACCTTGGCACTGCCAAGCACTGGCAAAACGTAAAAAGCGATGGGGGAGTGCACTTTACCATTGCAGATACCGGTTGGGGCAAGGCAGTGTGGGGCAAGCTCTATGGGCAGTTCCTCATGGAGGCCTGCGTGCTCACCTACGACTTTGATCGCTTTGATGCCGTAGAGCTCATGGGTTTGGTGGATCGCTACAAAATCTCCACGCTTTGCTGTCCACCCACCATGTTTCGCATGTTTTTGAATGGGCCTAAGGAGAGCTACAAGCTTTCCTCCCTGGAGTACTGTGTTTGTGCTGGCGAGGCGCTTAACCCCGATTTGCTTGAAGGTTGGAGAGAGCTCACGGGCATTACGCTTATGGATGGATTTGGTCAAACCGAAACTCCGCTCACCGTGGCCAATATGCCTGGCATGACCCCCAAGCTTGGAAGCATGGGGCGCCCCGTGCCGCTTTACAACACACGCATCCTTGATGAGGAGGGCAGGGAGTGCAAGGTAGGGCAAACGGGCGAGATTTGCATTGAGTATGATGTAGATAATCGTCCGCCTGGCATCATGTTGGAATACTATCGCGACTCAGAAAAGACCGATGCAGCTATTCGCGATGGTTGGTATCATTCGGGCGACACCGCATGGCGCGATGAAGACGGTTACTTCTTCTACGTAGGACGCAACGATGACGTTATCAAGTCAAGCGGCTATCGCATAAGCCCCTTTGAGATAGAGAGCGTACTTCACACTCATCCGGCAGTGCTTGAGTGCGCAGTAACCGGCGTGCCCGACGAGCAGCGCGGTAAAGCCATCAAGGCCACCATCGTCTTGCAACCAGGCTTCGTAGGAAGCGACGAGCTTACCAAGGAAATACAATCCTTCATGAAGCAGCAAACCGCACCCTACAAGTATCCGCGCATCATTGCCTATGTAGACGCTTTGCCTAAAACGATTAACAACAAAATTCGCCGCGCCGTCATTCGCGCAACCGATGAACAGGGAGAGGTGGTTGCTTTGGGGCGCCCTCCCGAAGAACACGGCGGTTAGCGGGTTGATCTGAGCGCCACCTAGGCATTCAAAAGAGTATCGGGCCTCAGTCATGTATCAGGTATACACTCCTGTCGACCCGATACTCTTTTTCAAGCCTGTCTAACTGCTCAGATTAACCCGCTTGCGAGTCAATCTGAGCGCCACCTAGGCATTCAAAAGAGTATCGGGTCTCAGTCATGTATCAGGTATACACTCCTGTCGACCCGATACTCTTTTTCAAGCCTATCTAACTGCTCAGATTAACCCGCTTGCGAGTCAATCTGAGCGCCATCCAGGCATTAATAAGAGTTTCGGGTCTCAGCGTAGGGTGCGTTTTTCTTGGCACCACTTTGTTAAGGTGCGGCGCGAAGCCAGCCCACTTTTTTGTCGTCCGCGCGCCACGAAGCATCCCTTTTTAGGGTAACTGGTCAGACCCAATTCGTCATTGCGGGCTTGACCCGCAATCTGAGACGCATTTTGGTTAGATTGCGGCTCGGAGGCCGCAATGACGGACTACAGTCTGGCTAGTAACTTTTTAGGATCTGTGAGATGTAGTTATATATATATGAAAATTGTCTGAAACTGGAAAACCTGCTACAATGTGTAGTGGCAGTGTCCGACTTGGTTAGTAGCGCGGGTAGCGCCTGGATTATTTGGATGGGAGTCTTAGGGCTCCGGTCGTTGACCTTCACGACGCAATCGTAGTTTTTGCAGCAATTGAATAACAGCTGATGAAGACGACGAGCGGTAACAGCAGTAGGTAAGGTATGCCCACTTGGAAAGCGCTACGTAACGCCACGCCATTCCTGCGGAGCAAGGCAGGACAACCTTGTGTGTGCTTTGCTCCATCTCAACTGAGCTTGAGCACTAACCCATATGCTCAAGCTCAGGCTAATCAGAATTGCTCACTATAGGCAAAACAGCGTATCAAAAGTCAGCCCTTGTCATCTTTGCTGTTTGCGCAGAGGTGCTTATAAAAGCTAGTATCCTGTAGCATCAAAAGTTTGCCAATATGCGCTGAGCATCTTTCGCAGGGCAAGGCGGACGATTGAGCGCTACTGGGCGTAACGCGAATGAGGACAACGCAGCCATGCGGAAGATGAGCAAGCAGATTGGCAACTATTTAGTTGTAACAGTCCACTAGGACTCAAAGGTTGCCGCAGCGCGTGCAAGCTCTTCGATGATGTTGATTTTTTGGGTGCAGGCAGCTTCGCAGGCAGCGCACTCGGTGCAATCTGAGGCAAGGCCTTTTTTGTTTCCCTTGGTGTACCAGTAATAATCAAAGCGACAGCCGTCTTTGTTTCCATAGAGGGTGAGGTTGTTCATGACCTCAAAAATGCTTGGAATGGCAATGCTGCAGGGGCAGCTGCTCACGCAGTAATCGCACAGGGTGCAGGGTATGGCAGAAAGCTTTTCCATCTCAAAAAGGGCGCGACCCAGCGCAGCACGTTCCTTATTGCTCAGTGGCCTCGGGCGTCTAAAGGTGGCAAGGTTGTCGCGCATTTGCTCAGGGTTGCTCATGCCAGAAAGAATAGTGATTATGCCCTTAAGGTCGCACACGTAGCGCATTGCCCAAGAAGCCATTGAGGCGTTGATATTATGGGTGGTGAGCTCTGCCATGGCATTGGCTGGCAAATTGACCAAGCTACCGCCTTTGAGGGGCTCCATGATTATGATGGGCTTGTTGTGCTTCAGAGCCACCTCGTAGCAGGCGCGTGACTGTATGAAGTGGCTCTCCCAGTCGGCATAGTTGATTTGCAGCTGGACGAACTCTGTTTCTGGGTGTTTTGTAAGCACTTCGTCAAGTAAGTCCGCTGAATCATGAAACGAGAAGCCCAAGTGCTTAATGAGCCCCTCCTCTTTGAGTCTTACCAAAAACTCCCAGGATTCAAAGGCCTCAAAGGTTTCAGCGCGCATCGCATCAATATTGTGAAGCAGATAGTAATCAAAGTACCCCGCTCCCGTGCGCTCAAGCGACTCGTAGAATAAGGCTTCTGACTCCTTGCGAGTTTTTGCATGCCAGGCAGGAAGCTTGTTGGCCAGTTGGTAGCTCTCTCTTGGATATCGATCAACCAAAGCCGCCTTGGCAGAAACCTCAGAATCATCGTAGATATAGGCAGTGTCAAAGTAGGTAAAGCCTGCTTGCATGAACAGATCCACCATCTCTTGCAGCTGCGGTATATCTACCGGACCGCCTCTTCCTCCAACACGCGGCAGCCTCATGAGACCAAACCCCAGCTTAGGAATATCCATACCCAAATAGTCGTGCATGCCCATGTCTCCTCCCAACGAAACCATTGTGCAAAAGTATAGCGCAAAGAGCAGCAAAACAGCCTGCGGCAGCCGAGCAGACTGCCGCAGGCTGCCAAGTAGATATTCAGCGACCAGGCAACAGCCAGCTCCTGTGCTTGACCGCAGAACAAAACGTTGTTATACTGCGTAACAATGTTACGTTTTGCGAATGCCATCTACAGAATTAGAGGAGGTGCCTATGAATGAGCACATTGCAGAAGCTCCCCAGGATGCTCCGAGGGAAGCTCCCCAGGATGCTCGCCAAGAAACTCGCCAGGAGATTTCTAAGAAGGAGTTGCTCCAAGAAACCGGGATTTCGTATGGTCAGTTGTATCGCTGGAAGCGAGAGGGGCTTATACCAGAAGAGTGGTTTGAGAAGCGCTCGGCTTTTACCGGGCAGGAGACCTTCTTTCCTCGCAGGCTTATTTGTGAGCGCATCGAGATAATACAGTCTAAGAAGGACGAACTGTCGCTTTCGGATATCAAGGACTTGCTTGACTCATTACCAATGCAGAGCAATCTGAGACAAACCTTGCTGGCAACAGGTAGCATGGATGAAACTTTTATCAACAGCCTTGAGGTAGATCTGGAGGGCATATGGCTTTCGGCACAGTCGGTCAAGGCAGTAGCCATACTCTACGTAGCTATGAACCTGGCAAAGGTCAGCATAACCGAACAAAGCACATTGATTTCTCAAGTTATCAAGACGCTGAGTGTTGAGGTGCCAGCCACGGCAACAGCTCAGCCAGCAATAGCAACTACCACCAGCGCCGCAACACCAGCGCAAGAAGAGAAGGGATAAATCATGAGCACATTCAGAGGTGTGGGCAACATGGAAAACGGACGCGTCGATGGCGTGGTGAGCTTTGCCGGGGGAGTATATGGCGATCTCAACATCAATGGGGTTGTAACCATAGATGGCCCTTTGGAAGCAGGCAAGCTCGACGTTGACGGCGTAGTAAATGCTCGAAGCGACATATCCTGTCAATTATTCAACTGCGATGGCGTGGCAACCATAGACGGAAACCTGCGCACCTCCCTCATAGATATAGATGGAGTAGTAACGATTCACGGCAGCAAAGTTGAGGCAGACCGCATCATGTGCGACGGCGTTCTCTCAACAGAGGGGCAGGTCTCGGCAGACAACATCGATGCCAATGGCATAATCAACGCTTCTGAAATTGTCGGCGACCGCATTTCCATCCAGTCGTTCAAAAAATCCTTTCTCTTTGATGTATGGGTCAAGCTCAATGAGGCTTTTGGCAGTCGCTCTGTCTCAAGAATAAACCTCATAGAGGCAACCACTATCAATCTGCGCGGTGTTCATGCACATACAGTGAGCGGACATGACGTCACCATTGGGCCAAAATGTAAAATTGACACCGTCGATGCCTCAGGTACACTGTATATAGACAGCGAGGCAGAAGTGCGCACAGTAATAGAGAATAAAGGTGAATAAGCATGCAGCTATACAACTCAGAACTACTTAGCATAGATAAAGTTGGTTGTCCTGGTGGAGACGGCTACCTGGTGGCAACATCCACAAAAACCCTCTTGTATGACAGCGGCTTTGCCTATAGTGCGCCGGCCATGGTTGAGGAGCTGGAGGCATTGTTGGCAGGGCGAGAGCTCGACTATATCTTTCTTACTCACTCTCACTACGACCACGCAACGGGCTCTGTGTGGGTTAAGGAGCGCTGGCCAAACGCTACCATCTTAGGCGATGCCCATGCTGCCTATGTACTTGAGCGCCCCGGCGCACGCAGGCTCATAGAAGAACTCAATCGAGCGGCTGCCACAGATGCTCATGTCTACGAAAAGATTACTGCTGAGCAAAGAGATTCGGTAGATTACTCCTGCCTGCAAAAGCTGGCAATAAATGAAGTGGTGAGCGAAGGCAGTGTCATTGACATGGGCAGCGTTGCACTTGAGGTTTTTGCTGCGCCAGGGCATACTCGTTGCTGCCTCATGCTTTGGTGCCCAGAAGAGCGCTTGCTCTTTGGTTGTGAGTCGCTGGGCGTTTTGGTTAACGAGGTCATGGTGGCTCCAGCCTGTCTTACGGGCTATCACGATAGCTTGGCTTCTATTGCCAAGGCAGAGTCCTTGCAGCCTCTCCACATTGTTGTAAGTCATAGAGAATTGCTGAGCAGCTCAGCTGCAACGGACTATCTTAATAGCGCTCGGGAGTGGACAGAAAAAACCGCACAGCTTGTATGGGAGAGCCACGCAGGCGGAACCAGCAAAGAAGACACCGTTGCCCTGCTCAAAGAGATCTTCTTTACCGAGGACGCTCGAGAATACCAGCCAGAGGAAGCCTTTGACCTTAATGCAAAGTACCTCGTTGACCACCTGTTGGCATGCAAGGAGCAACAGCCTGCCTAAAGCAAGCAATAGCTGGCAGCGCCTTCTTAACCTAAGTCTGGCAGGTTAATCAAGTCCACGTTTGTGCTGCTGGGCGCAAGGCTGCCAGCGGCCATTTGATGAATGACGTCAACCACCTGCTTGTTGACTGGTGTAAGAACACCGTACTTCTTGCCAAGCTTTAAAAGAACCCCGTTAAAGGTCACGTCAATTTCGGGGTAGCGACCTGCCTCAATATCAAAAAGCATCTGGGTTCTAATGTCGCGATGGTCTTGCACCATGAACTGAAATACGGGAATCTTTTCTTCCATCTCTTCGTTAGTAGAAAAGGTGAGGTAATTAAAGTCAAAGCCCTCAACCGGTGGAACCAACTGATAACCCGCCGTGTTGGCTATGGCCATGGCCTCATTATAGATATGGGCGGCGCACCTGATTGCCTTTGGATTATCGATTACATCGCCAAAGGTGCCGTTGACAACAGCTCCCATGGTGGCGTAGCAGCAGTTTACGATGAGCTTGCTAAACCTTCCGCCTTCAAGGTCGGGAAGAATGTGAGCTTTGCCGGCATCGTTAAGCAAGTCCTCGATTACCTTGATGCGCTCGGTAACCTGATTGTCCAGCTCACCGATGTGGTAGTCCATGAGATCAGCTGGCGAAGTAAGCTTGCAGACCCCCGGCTCCATCCAGGTGGCTCCCCATCCAAGAACACAGCCCACTACATTCTTGCTGCCAACAACTTCTGCAACTGCATCTTCTGGCATGCCGTTTTGTCCTACCACCACAACTCCCTCTGGCTTGAGATGCTTTGCTACATAAGGCAGCGCCAGATGGTTTGTTGTAGGTTTGGTCTGATAGATGATGACGTCATAGAGTTCTTCCATGCTGTCGGGCACAAGCGCCTTAACCGGCACGGTAATCTCCAGATTGCCAATAATCTGCCCCCCCTTTTCGTTCATTGCTTTGACGTGCTCTTCGTTGATGTCAATGAGATCAACATCTCTTCCTGCCTTGCTGAGTAAAGCCCCAATAATCATCCCCATGGACCCAGCTCCGTAGACAGCAATCTTCATCTTGACCACCTCTTTCTCGTTGCATCCTATTGCACAGAGCACAGGGTGTGCACATGCTGATTCGTATTCTACAACAACAGTGCACCAGCATGCCTAATCAGGGTACAATGTACTCGAACGCATAAGGCTTAAAAGCTCAAAGAGTGTTAGGCTGGCTGCAGCAACAGGGTTAAGAAGGTAGGCATATGGAGAGTATTCTTGTCATCGTAGGTCTGGTGGTTGTATTTGTCGTTATTCTTATCATCAATGCAACGCGATTAAAACCGTCCAAGGTCACAGATCCCTTGCCGCCAGCCGAGGTATTTGGTGATAAAAAAGCGGTCAAGCGGTTTAGGGCCATGCTGCGTTGCAAAACTGTATGGCCAGGCGATGACCCCAAGGCAGATTACAGCGCCTTTGATGAATTTCTCCCAACACTCAAAAAGCTCTACCCTCGGGTCTTTGATACTTTGGAGCTCACACAAATCAATAAGTATGGCATCATGTTGCGTTGGCCAGGTGCAGACCCAGGGGCTGCCCCTGTGGTTTTGATGGCGCACTACGACGTGGTGCACGCCAAGCCCAATGACTGGAAGCACGACCCCTTTGGTGCAGAGATTCACGATGGGCGCATTTATGCCCGCGGAGCGGTGGACACCAAGTGCATTCTTGCAGCGCTGTTGGAGTCGATAGATCATCTCCTGGCAAAGCAGCACACACCGCCAAGAGATGTCTACCTCTGCTCTTCTAATAGCGAGGAAGACATGGGGCTCACCGGCAACCAACTGGCAAGCTACTTCTCCAAAAAGGACATTACCCCTTGCTTTGTGTTAGACGAGGGAGGGGCAGTTATCGATAACGCGCCGCTGGGCGTGCCCTGCGAGCTGGCTGCCATTGGAGTGGCAGAGAAGGGCTTTATTACCGCATACTGCGCCGTTGACTCCCAGGGCGGTCATGCTGCTACTCCTGCTTCTACTGATGCGCCGGCCAAGCTGGTTGCTGCACTGGCCAACGTGCTCAAGATCCCCTCTCCTGCCAAGCTGTCCAAGCCTGTAGAAGCAATGCTCAAGGAGCTGGCAGCTCACGGCGGTCTGGGGCTCAAGCTGGTATTTGGCAATCTTTGGATCTTTAGACCTCTGGTGCTCAAGATTATGAAGAGCAAGCCCGAGACGGCTGCCATGGTGCGCACGACCTACGCACTCACCGAGCTACAAGGCAGTAAGTCGCATAACGTCATCCCCAAAACTGCCAAGGCAACCATCAATGTGCGTGTTGATCCCCATGAAACAGTCAAGGCGGCCATGAAGCGTCTGGAAAGTGGTTTTGCCAAGGCGGGCATAGCGATAAAGGATACGCATATTGTGCTCAAAACCCCTATCGACCCCTCTCCGGTTTCTCCTTTTAAGGATGAGGTCTTTGACTATCTGCGCACGGTAACCCAAAGCGTTTACCCCAATGCGGCCATTGCTCCTTACGTTCAGAGTAGCTGTGCCGATGCGCGGCACTTCTCGCTTATTTGTCCACACACCTATCGCTTTGCTGGCTTCCTTTTTAAGGAGGAACAAAGAAGCTCCATCCACGGCGTAGATGAGAATCTGGATGTAGAGAGTTATAAGCGCGGCGTGGGATTTTATATTCAACTGATAAGTCATCTAGACAGACTGGGAGGACGGCCATGACAAACGAGATGCAGCCAGCAGCCAAGCAAGGCAAGATATTCTATGGGTGGTATGTGGTAGCCGGGGGCTTTATGCTCATGGCCACCTGTTACACCATCTTTGTCAACTGCATTACGCTCTTTCAACCACACATTGTTGCCGATCTCAGGATCAGCATGGGCGCCTTTAATACGGGTGTCTCGCTCTGTACGCTCATGGCCATCTTTGCTTCTCTGGCTTTTGGTGCTCTTATTGACAGAGTGTCCTCGCGCCTTCTGGGTGCGTTTACTGTTATTACCACCTCGATAGTCTTGGTGCTCTTTTCATTTATCTCGGCACTTTGGATGCTCTACGCGCTTTGTATAGTTGCGGGAATAGTGGTGGTGGCAGGCACGCGTCTTTTGGCAAGCGTCATTGTGGCCAACTGGTTTACCCTTAAACGCGGCCTTGCGGTATCCATTGCCCTGGGAGGCTCGGGCTTTGGTGGCGTAATCCTTACTCCCATCGTTACCAACATCATTGTTTCTTGGGGATGGCGACCAGCCTTCATGGTACTTGCGGTCATCGCAGCAGTTGCCGCGCTGCCCATCATCTTGATGGCTTTTTATAACCGACCCGCCGACAAAGGCCTGGAGCCCTACGGCGTTGGTCAGACCGAAGCACAAAGAGAGGATAAGTCGCCTGACACACCGGTTAACGTGTCAATAGGCTGGAAGGTTCTCCGCAAGAATGGCGGCTTTTGGATATTGATCATAGGCTTTATTGCCATGGGCATTGTCAACGGTGCCGTCATCATTAACTTTGTTACCAACGCAACCTCAGTCGTTTTGGACGGAACAGAGGTCGTCACCGGCGGGCACAGCTCAGAGTGGGCAGGCGGCGTGTGGGCGGTCTATTTGGGTGTTGTCATCGTTGCAAAAATCTCTTTGGGTGCCATCTACGACCGCTTTGGTCTTAAGGCGGGCACTCTCCTCGGAACAGTTGCCTGCATGATAGCTGCGGTGGCACTTTGTTTTCCTGCCACCGACTTTGGTCCTGTCGTAGCTGCGGTAGCCTTTGGCTTTGGTACCTGCATGGGTACGGTGTCTCCCCCAATGCATGCGGTCAAGCAATATGGCAAGAAGGATCTGGGCTTGGTTACTGGAATCATTACAGCTCTTGAGCTCTTTGGGGCTGCCATAGGTGCGGTGGTGTCTGGCCTGCTCTTTGACGTCTTTCATACCTTTACGCCTGCATGGATCATGGTGTTGGGCGCCTCGGCAATCATGGGTGCCTGCCTGCTGGCAGCCATTCCCTCTGCAAAGAGGCTTGTAGCAAAACGCATAGAAGAAGGCGCACCTCTGCTCGACGCAGAAGGGTTTGAGATTATAACAAGGTAGAATACTACCAGCTGTTTTGAGCACGCTACGAAAACAATGACATGGGCATCCACTTTATCCTTGATCCAGATGGATGCTGGATTGAGATTATGCCCAAGCGTTAGTCTCTTGAAAGGAGAAGCAATGTTTAAGGAACAAAAACTATCAGGTCAAAACGGAAACAGCGCAACAGTGTCAATAAAGAATTGGCTCTTGTTAGACTGCCTCGCATTCTTGAATCTCATACCCATCATTGGCAGCGTTGCCTATATCGTTATCATCCTCATCATTGGCTTTGGTACCAAAACGGCAATTAGCCTTAAAAACCGGGTAATTGCGGCTTTGATTTGGGCGGGCATTTGGATAGTGCTTACGTTTATTTTCTCGTTGCTCTTTGGTGCTACTATCATGGATATGGTAGGCGAGCTGCTTCCCGCTATGTTCTAAAGCCTAGCCAAATGTCAGCAAGAAGAGCACCGTTGCACTCCCTTCATGCACAGTAAGCTGCCAATGAGGAGAGCGCGCAACGTTTGAGATGCCGAGGGTGCTATGGGGGCTGAGGCTATGATGGTCGAGCTCCCACTCAACACCCTTGAGCGAGACAGTAGCAGAGCCTCCCCATGTTACGAGCGAGAGGTGTCGGGGACAAGGGAGGTCATAGGGGAGGAAACAAGGGTTAGCTTGCACAGAGGAAGCTGCTTGGCTAGAGGAAGCCGCTTGCAGAGAGGTGAGGCAACAAGAGAACCGCCCCTCCTTAACCTCTCCTTGCACTTTTCCACCTTTGTTGCTGTTTACAAAGAAGCAGGCCTCGCGCTCGTCTCGCAGCACTATCTCCATGCCCTTGTTGCACACAGCACCTGCCAAGGCACCAAGCGCACCCAAGCTATGGTCGGCACGTCCGCCCAAAACATTAGTAGCGAGGATGCGGTGGTATCCGCGGAGGCAAAGCGCCTCGATACCCAACTCAATATCGGTGGCATTTTTGTAGGCGTCATGCCGCTCAATCAAAACGCCTTGTGCCTCATAGTATGCCAGGCACTCTGGCGAGAGCGAGTCAAAGTCGCCGAGTAACAAATCGGGCTTAAGCCCTGCTCTTCGAAGTTGTTGGCCACCGGCATCGAGGGCCACGATGAACCCAGCCCAAGAGGCAAGCTCCTGCAACAGGGCAGGGCTTACTCCCCTGGGAGATCCCGAGACCAAAAGAGCAGGTTGGTTTTGCGCTGCGCTACTAGTTGTTGGCTTCTTTTGAGGGTGGGGACTTTTTGACATGCTGCTTCCTTACTGGTACGGCCATGGCTAAGACGGGGGCAATCAGTAGAAGAAAGATAGCACAACCAATCAAGGAAGGTACCAGATAGGTAAGATTGTATCCCAAGGAATAAATCCAAAGATTAAGACCGGCATCAACAGGGCCAGCCAGCAAGAGGGTAGGATTAGTAGCAAAGAAATCTCCGGCGTACTCTGCAAAGAATAAAACTCCGCTCAAAGTGTGAGAGGCAAGGCGCATCAAGCCACCAGTAACCAAGGAAAGAATAATGACAAACGAGCCATTCATCAAATAACGACCTGTGCCGAGCGCAGCCGACCTTCTTGTAAGACGGTTGTACCAAGGGGAATACAGTCCAACTCCCAAACCAAAAAGCAGGTAGGGAAGGGGGTAGTCCAAGATTACTTGCTGGGGTACAAGGATAAAAGGCTCAACGAGCAAGTTGATGACACCAAAGATAGCGCCCGCTGCCATGCCGCTCAGCGGTCCACGGCGCAGCGCAACAATGGCAATAGGCAGCATGCATAGACTAATCGAGCCTCCCATAAAGTTGATGGGCAGTCTCAGGTGCAAAAGGTTTAAAACCGCTGCCAGTGCGATGGCCAAGGCCACCTCTACAATAATGATGGTTCTTGCGTTGTTCATGGTACTTCCTCTCTGTGCGCGTCCAAAAGACGCTCTGGTTAGAGAGAGCTGTTGAAGATACGGTTTGGATGTAGATTACACCTTTCCGTTTGTCGCCCCGCATTACCGGAACGCTCTTCTCGGTCGCAAACCAGACAGTTGCCTGGTTTGCCTCTCAGCCGGAAGGTATTCTTGCTAAGAATGCCTCCGCAGTGCAGCTCCCGATGGAAAACTCTGCGCATTGGTGCGCCGAGGCAGATGATAGCACACAAAGCTTATTGCAAGCGCAGCACTCAAGCAAACGTAGATGCCAAGGGGTGCCAGCGGAGCGCGAGCACTCTATTCACTGGTCACACATCTGTCGTCCTGTCGCGTTTTGCGCAGCAAAATGTTGCAGGACCTACTACAGGTCTGTCTATAATGCTAGTAGACCAGAGGGTATAGGATAAGCTGGCCTGACCTGTAACCGAGCGCTTAGAAAAAGCAGATTTTGATGCCTACCAGTATGAGTATGATGCCACCGACGAGTTGGGCTTTATCGCCTAAGAGGGCACCAACACGCTTGCCAATAAAGAGGCCAGCAAGGCATACCAAGAAGGTGACCAGGCCTACGATAGTTGAGCCCAACACAATATTGGCGCTCAGGGCTGCGAGGGAAACACCTACGATGAGCGCATCAAAGGAAGTTGCCAAGCCCTGAACCAAAATGACAGAAACTGCCAATCCTGCTTCTTTGCTTGGTGCTTCCAGCGCTTCTTCCTGGGGTCTGGCATGCCTTGCGTGCTTGGCCGTTCCTTTGTAGGCAGTAACCAGAGGAACCTCCTCTGCATTCTTCTTTTTGCGCATATGACGCACTGCCTCAAAAATCATCCTGCCGCCAATGACAACAAGAATCACCAGGGCAACCGGCCCGGCAAAGGCCTCGATGTAGCCAACTAACAAACTGCCAAAGAAGAAGCCAGCCAGAAGCATAAGCCCTTGAAGCAGGCCAAAAACAAGGGGCATTGACAGGCGTTTGAAGCGAGAAAGATCCGGGTAGGCTATAACATTGGTGATAGTGACAGCAAAAGCATCCATGCTCAAAGCAAGACCTATAATAAGCATCTCGAGTATTGGCATGTGTGTACCTACTTTCTCGCTACTGCCACCAGCAGGTTTGGGGCTCTAATAAACACAACATGGATTCATCAATGCCTGCATCAAGCAAGGCACGGTAGAGATAGTCTCTATAGGGCAGCTCCGAGCGGTCATGTCCCAGCTCGATGAGGGCTATCCCGGCTCCGTTCAAAGCCAAGGCCTCATGATATGCTACTTCGCCCGTTACGTAGCAATCTGCCTTCGTATTTATGACACGATAGGTCAAACAGCCACCACCGCCAGAGCAGCAGGCAAGTATATTAATCGCTTTGTCTGGGTCTCCCCACACCTTGGCAACCGCTCCAAAAGTCTCTTTATATCTGCTGACCAGCTGCCTGAGGCTTACGGGCTCGCCATCCTGAGGTACACCCAGTTGCCCCAAGGAGGGCAAAAGCTCCGGTGTAGCTGTGAGTGCTTGAGGCGTATGTACCGTCTTGCCCAGTGCATTGAGGTCGTCGGTCGACTCGCACGGAAGCGACAAGGGCTCAGTGTAGGTAAAGCCTGCCGGCTCAAGCAACAATCTCTTGGCTGCAGGAGAGCAGTCCAGGTTGGTGTGCATGGTGATGAGAGACACCCCCAGCTCTGCTGCGCGGTAGACCGCCGCCCCTTCTACAGGTCCTTCTCGCAAAACCGCTTTGGGCAAAAACCAAAAGGGAGGATGATGAGTGATGAGGGCGTTGCAACCTTTGGCCGCCGCCGCCTCAATAGCAGGCACCTTGGCATCCAAGGCAAGGGCAATGCCACGCACCTCAGCGCACGCATCTCCTACAAGTAGGCCAATACGGTCATCAGGTGTTGCGTTTGCAGCAGGAAAAGCAGCAAACAGCAGCTGTTCTAACTCTTTAATGGTGATCATTTATACCTCATATAATCAAATCTGCCTGTACATTTTATACCTTTGCAGCATTCAATGAGCCCGACAAACTCTTGACATGTTAAGTTTGGTATCAGGGGGACGCACCTTTAACACCAGCCCTGTCCCTTCTATAGCCGAGTGGCTAAAGGAAGCCGGGGTACACGAAGGAAGACTCGATAGTGTGGCATTCGGATTCGGAGAGGCCAACAGATCGCATGGATTTGCGCCAATCAAATTTCACCACATCAATAAGCGCTTCAACGATGTTTTCGGCGTCTTTGGCACTGAGAAGAAATCGGGCATGCTGAGACAGCAGGTTTTTCTTATTGGCAAAGCGCCCAAGGTCGCCGCAAGACATCGCCAGATCCCGTCGTTCGATGCTTGGTTGCACCGTGACCGAAAGGTCGTAAACAGGCGAAAGCCGCCAGCCGGTACGGGCAATAACTGCATGGTTGCGCGGATGATCATCAGTATTGCTGACAAGGGCGTTAAAAGCCATGCGCCTGAATAGTTGCTCACAATCCTTTGCAGGCTGCTCGCTTAATCGACGAAGCTCTTCTGCAAGCAAAACGTAAGACCAACGGCTGCGCATGGTGACCTCTTCGTCAGCTCCAAGCACTGTTAATGCGCTGAGCATGCGGTGCCGCAAAAACCCCCCATCGCAGCGCTCTCGATCAAAACGTTTGACGAGGAGAACAGAGCGTCCACCTACTTTGATTACCTCGCTTGGTGGGGTATTGATGCCGCAGTTGTGAGCCAGCTTAAGCAGCCCGTGCTCTACAAGTGCATTGTCCCAGCGGTCGGTTGAGCAGTTGAACTTGGCTATCCAAAGCTCGCCTTTATGCTCAATAACAGCCTTTGGACGAGCTCCGCCCAGTGAGGTGCCGGGCAACACGAGCTCCCTGACCTGCTGAGCAAGTGAAGTGCTTTGCAGCGGGCGATCGTCGACTATCGCCTCTGCAGCAGCCTGAAGAGATTCCAAGTTGATAGTGCGATTAAAAGTACGCAGCGGTGCCGGAGCTTGCACGCCAAGCCCAAACCCCAGGGCTCCACTGCGATCATCGGGTGAGTTGAGAAGGTAGTCCATTTCGCTTGGCAATGGCTTTTCCAGGTTACGCTCGATAATCAGGCGACCCCAATAGTCGGGTGAAGCATCGCGCATTGCCCCAAAAAGACCGTTATGGAAGACCGATGTAAATACTGTGTCTGCCAACGGAAGCTCCCTTGGATCCAGGGCAACTGCACGTGGATTAGCAAGGTAGCTTTTTCCGTAAACAAAGCGACCCACGTGCTCATTAGTCGCGCTCCTTTGAATAACAAGCTTGCCAGCCGTTATAAAATCAACAGAGCCAGGCATGACGATATATACGTAGCATTCCTGTCTAGAAGTCATTATCAAGCTCGTTAGGATTGGCAAGCTGTGCCCGTTTTGGCTCGCGCAAGGTCATGAGCCGCAAGCCTTCGATATCCATAAGAGGGTTTCCTGCGTCTTGAATTTGCTCTAATAAACCATAGGACCAAAGTAAGGAGAGATACACTGCGGCAGCTGTTGATACCTTGCCGCGCTCTGCATCGCGAACCGAGCGCACTCCCGTACCAATGCGTTCAGCAGCCTGCTGCATAGTAATCCCGCGCCTAACCCGAGCAGTTCGAAGCCCTGCTCCCAGCTGAATTAACGCCTGCTCGACCGCATAGGGAGTAGATTGTAAAAGCATATTCGTCTGCGTCATAAAAAGCTCCTCTGATGGTATAGCTCGAGCATAGTATAGCATGATAAATGCTTTTAAAAGCAGGTAAAGCCAGTAAAAATGCTTTTAAAAGAAGATAGAGCTCAAGCTCTCTTTGCCGTCCTGTTGTGTCCAGCAAGCCCAATCTCCCCTGTCGTATTCGGCATTATGAAGATGGAGTGGAGAGCGGTAGAAACTCAAGTAGTCACTGCTTTATTGCCGTACTGTAAAGTGCCCTGGGTAACTTCTGAAGCAAGTTAAGCGAGCCAAGGCGAAGCCCCATTCCATCTATGTGCTGTATTGTCAAACTGAAGTAGCAGAAAAAGTTGACCCGGAAACAGATCCAAGTTTTACCTGCATCAAGCATTGAGCTGACGCAGATTATTGAACCTATTCGACTAAGTATAGATCTACTCTTGTGGCACAGGCAGCCACAGCCTCTTCTAGAGTGGCACTACCATCAAGATAGTCATGCAATTGTTTAAATATAATACCATGTATTCTATTGTCGACAATTACTGGAGTATCTAGCGAAGAGAACATCGTGGTATAAAAGCTTAAGGTTTCACCAGAAAAAGCGTCAGAGAAAATATAGTCATCAGCAGTAAAAAAGATAGCATAGGCCTCGCTGGTTCTACTCTCAATAACCGACTTGTTTATCGATAACCCTTCGTTTTGACTGCTATTTTGATAATAATCGTCGAGCATCAATCTGATGAATTCTTCAGCCAGTTCGATTTTCCCACTAGCACTGTTGATAGCAGCAACTGTGCTAGGCACAAAGCATTTTCTTTCCTCTGGCATCAATACTTCGATTATCACATCTCTATCGATGCTTTCTTGGGCTGCATTGATATAGCCGAAGTTTGTTTCGTTTAAGACACTGGTAATAAGAATCTGATTAGGGTCAGTTAAGAAAGATTTAACACCAAAGTGGAATTCACGTGAATGCGTGCATTCATCCCGCAAAGAAGACTCTGCCAAAAGCGAATGCAAGCAGACTTGTTCATTCACTGACTCAAGCTGAAGAGAGATTCCCCTGATGCTCTGAAAATAAATTATCAAGGCGTCTTCATTGAGCTTCCCTCCTTCTAGAAGCTCGGGGTAAGTAGCAATAAAGATAGCATCGTGAATAGCCTGATTGCAAAACACTGAAGAGCCACGGTTCTCACCTATCATGTCTCCTACTAAATCTGTGAGCGCCAAAAGGCTGCCTGCTCTACTCGCAATCTCTCTTGGAGCAACTATGGTTGGAAAGGAAAAGCGCATTGGGAGTGCCCAGCACTCTCCATTGTACACGTAAGTGCCTATGATGTTTTCGTAGAAATTACCAGACTGAACGGCCTCGTTGTAGATGCTTGATAGGTTCTGAAGAACCCCCTTGTCAATATACTCTTGGGCCGGCAGCCCATCAAGAAAAATAATATCAGGACCGGCTCCTGCTAACAATTCGGTGTTTAATGCCAGCAATGCATCTTCGACAGTCGTTTCATCGCTGCTTAAGCCTATGCTTAACTTTACATCGACTTGTGCGTTTTCGCTTTTAAAAAAAGAGATTGCTTGGCGCACTTCTGCGCTGTCTCGTAATGAGTAAACCTGCAGAGTGACAGCCTTTTCCATTGAGCCATAGTCTCTTTCATATCTATAAATCGAAAAAATATCCTCTTTAAGACTGGGATTAACGCAGACAAGAAAAAAACTATCTTCACTGTCAAAAATGCAGCCAATGGTTATGAGTGCGGGATTAGCCAAAACCGTCTCCTCAGCATCAACAATTATGTTTAACCCAGTGTCCGATAACTCAAACACTCCATTGTTAAGACAAACTGTGGCTCTATCAAGGATGCTGGAATTACTATCTAAGTTCGGCAATACCTTAAGATGAGAAAGCTTCGCGCTCTCCTCAAGCGAAGATGATAAGGCTTCTAAAAGCTCACTATCAAGCTTGGCAAAAGTCTTTGTTGCTGACTCAAGGAAGTAGTAAACAGAGTGATTCCCGTTTTCATCATCTTGACACAATGCAATAGTCTTATCACCGTGGCTTGCCGCAGACATTAATCGTAATGATCGATATTTCTCCTCAGATTCCAGGAGCACAATGGTTTCATCATTGCTGTCAATAAGGAGCAGATTATTTGCATAATCCTGAATTACAAACTGCCCTTTATTAAGAGGGAGTAAAGTGGTAATAGTATTTACAGATGCTTCAGTGGCGCGAGAGCCGAGAGCTTCCATTACATCAATATTGAGCCTTCGATACTCTGGCTCAGGCTCGAGTTCAATCAGATATAATTCCAGTTTTCCCTGAATGTCAATTGCATCAGTTGCAACAACAAGTATCTCCTCTGCCTTGGTAATCGCAACTGATGCAACCATTTGACTTTCGCTCAAAGTGAGCAGCTCGCGAATATTGCACACCGCTTTCCAGGCAGAGGTATCACAGAGCTCCCAAACAAGCTGTGAAGACCCATCGCCGTTTGATCCTACTATCAGCAATCTTCCTTTGTCCGTGTGCTCCATAGACATTATGGTTGATGTGCCACTAGGCAAATCTATTCTCTTTTCTTGATAGGCATAAGTCGCTGATATTACTTCACCCTTTGGAGTATTAGAGCAAGCGATGGTGAGTAGGGGTAGTGCTGCAAGCGATAAAATAGCGAGCAGCATAAGGCAAGCGCGAGTCTTTCTATCAAGTTTCATAGCTTTTTGCCCTTCAAGTAGATAAAGTACCGCTAAATAGAGTGCATTACGACTCATCAAGTACATTATTATCAATCGTGCTTTATTCCGCTCGTACCCAGAGGCTCATCTGCTTGAGCCTCAGAAAGCAACTTTATAGCTACCTTATCACTAATCATTATTTACACTATCTGTCTTACTTAGCCTATGATAACAACTTCTAGGTTAAAGTCTTACTTTTAAAGGCTACTTTTAGTTGGCCTGCTGAACTTTTATTTTGCCAATTGATGAGATGTAAATCCACCTGTCATCTTTCCTTGGCCTGAGAGTAGCAGTTAATGAGCGTCAATGAGCGGCAGTCAATGAGTGTTAATATATAGCATAGGATGAGGCGTTCCGAATGACGAACACTGCAATAATGCACTATAGTATATAACCAAAACAACAAAATACAGAAGAATAGTAAGTGCTTAGCTTCAGGAGAGGGTCTAAGGGAGCCCTGCAACACCGCTGCGCAACGCGGACGACAAATCGGGCTAGCTACGCAACGCACGACAAAGTGTGCGTGAACTGTTCCACAGATACCACTCGGAGGCTAATTCAGGCAACGTGCTTGACAGCACATCTGCGAACTGCTAACTTCATACTCATTGGGAAGAGGTGGCACCGGGGTTGTTGAGTCACTGGGGGTCTTTGCAGTGTGGAAATGTAAGCATATGACATATTGAGAAGAAGGGAAGCAAAATGCTTTGTCAAGCAAGATTGGTTTACAGTGCGATGATTTACCGTGTTGGTTTGAAGCAAGAAGGCAAGGGCAGTCAGTTAGCATTGCGCTTAGCCATTGGCACACGGTTGGCGGTGGCATCATGACTATTGTTCAGCTGGAATACCTAATTGCCATAATACAGGAAGGGGGCATTAAAGCTGCTGCCGCTACGCGGTTTGTGACCAGGCAGGCAGTGATAAATAGCATAAGAGACTTAGAAGAAGAGTTGGATGTTAAGCTTCTGAAAAAAGACGGGAGAACGGTTGTGCCAACAGAAGCTGCACGGCAGCTTTACCCTCTAGCAATAGAGGCTTTGGCATCTGTCGATAAGGTCGGGTTTTTTGCTAAGCGCTTGTCAGGAGAGCAAGGAGTCAATGGAACAATAACCATTGCTGTTAAATCATCCTTACTTAGAGGCTCTCTTCTATCCTGCAGTGGTGCAAAGGCAATCAAGAATGCTTTTGAGTGCGCTACAATCGATATCAGTTACTGTACAAACAGTGACTGTATTTACGCTCTAAAAAATGGTGCTGCAGATTTAGCAATTGTGCTCGGGCGAGTCGATGATTTAAGCTTGAATAGTGTCAAAGTATTTGACCTCTGCCCGTATATAGGAGTCTCGAAGAGTAATCCTTTGGCCAACAAAGCCAGCATGAGTGTTCTAGACCTGGCAGGAGTGCCAATAGCAGCCCCAGAAGACATGAGCTATTGTTTTGGAGCGTATGGAGAAAAACTACGAGAGCATGGGATACAGACTGAGTTTACAAGCCTGCAGCCTACCCTCCAAGCCCATCAAAACTTCTTAGACAAGGGAGGTGCCATTTTCATGTCTAACGCTCCCCGCCTCCTAAACGAATACAACGACCTGGTGATGCTCAGCATAAGCCCTGCAACCAGCTTCTCATTTCCTGTGCACGTGGTGCACAGAAAGAGTGAACAAGAAAGTCTTGCCTATACCATTAGCAGCTATGTCATGGATTCAAAAAAGTCAGATTTGTTCTACACATGACAAAGCCAGTATATAGCGCTCGCTCCGACCACTAGGGAAGTGCCTCAGCCACAATGCTACTATTTTGCTGAGGCAGTGTGTCAGTGGATTGACAACCAAAAGTTTGCCATGCCAACAAAGATTTGCCTTTTCCTGTAAAACTAAATGATACACTGGGTTTATGAAGCGCTTGTGGGAGGAATATAGATGGCCTTGGTAGCACGGTACTTGGCGTTTTATATAAAACAGAAAAGGATCCTGCAGTTTTTTGGCAACCAAGTGCTTTTTTCAGCTGTTATCTTGACAGTCTCGATTATACTGATAGCTGCTATGAAGACTAGCCTTACTGGCTTGGAGCCAGCAGCCCGTTGGCTAGCCGGAGGGGCTTTTGCAGTCTTTTACGCCATTGCTCTATCTGGTCTGGTCTCTTTGCGGTTCTCTAATGAGTATATTGAATATATATCTTGCCTTGGTTTTACGAGGCTGCACGCTAGGCTATTAGCAGGGGTTATGGTTTCTCCAGTCAGCATCCCCTCAACCCTATTCGCTTACTTTCTTTTAACGGAGGGTCTTCCTTGGAGTCTGCGCCTCCTTTGTACAGCTTGTGTTATTTTTTTTGGAGATACAGCCAGTTTTTGTATGCTTGGTTTTCAAAATAGAGGGAGGTTACGGGGAGTTAGGCAAAAAAAGCTATCAATGTCAGAGAGGTCGCTTCACGAGAAATATAAGAGTCCTTTTAAAGCCTTTTTCCAAAAAGATATCCGCATGCTATGCACTCCTCTAGCGATACTAACTTATGCAATATTTATGCTCATTGCCCTATTTTTATTACTACTAGCCTCATTTGTGTCGTATATACTTACTCTCTACATTGCATTCTTATATGTGCTTATGGTGATGTTACTAGGCATGACGATTCTTGGTTTGTACAAAGGTGAGAACAAAGCTTACTTTTACTTTAGAGCTGAGCTTCGCTTAAACAACACGCAGATTCTCATTTACAAATTGCCTCTGCAACTAGCAATAATTGCTTCTGCTACACTCGTTTACGGGTCAATAATGGCCATAGCACATGGCTTTGGCGCAATGAACCTCCTTGCTCTTCTAGGAGCCTTGCTATACTTTTTTATTTATTGTTTGTCGCTCGGTGTATGGTATCTCAATCGTTTGAATAAGGGCAGGCGTATTGAATTCATATTCGAGATGCTTTCCTTTTATCTCGTCTCATCAATCCCTGGCCTTGCTCCGCTCTGCCTGGTAATTATTATGCTGAAAGAAAAGAACTTTTTACGCAGTTGGAGGCTCAAAGATGTTGCAAATAAAAAATATCTATAAGTCATATGGCACCCACCGAGTACTTCGCGATGTGAGTTTATCGATAGACTGTGGCGAAATCATAGGTATCGTTGGCCCAAATGGAGCAGGCAAAACAACCCTCTTTAGAATACTGGCTCGCTATATTACGAGATATCGAGGCGAGGTAACTTTTATGGAAACACCATATGCAAGGGTAGAAAGGGGCAAGATAGGCTACCTGGCAGAGAGACCCTTTCAGTTTGACTACTTTACTCCAGTTGAAATGCTTTTGTTTGAGCGTTCTATTAAGTTTCCAGATCTTCCAGAGAGCAATCTGTACGAGGTCTTGCACATTCTAGGTCTAGAGGATTATCTAGATGAACCAATAAAGCATCTTTCAGCAGGTCTCAAAAAAAGGGTGGCAGTAGCTTCTGCTTTTTTGGGTTCACCGTCCATACTGGTTTTAGATGAACCGTTAAACTCACTCGATATTCAGTCCACAATAATCCTCAAGCAGCTGATTAGAGATGCGCTGGCTCGCAATGCGATGATTCTGATATCAAGCCATGTGCTTGATTTTTTTGACGGTCTGATTGAGCGCACTGTTTTCCTCAAACAAGGCGCAATTCATCATACGTGTGCCGGTGATGCGCGCACTGCAGAAGAGCAATATATTGACTTGTTTATGCCTGACGCCAAAGAGGCAAGGCAGGATATATTGTGAAGAATAAAAAAAGAAAAATAGGATCAATTCTTCTTACTACTGCAATCGCAACATACTTACTGGTAACAGTACTTGGAGATTTAGGAGTACTACACATTGAGCCACTAGATCGAATTCCAGTGTATTTAGTAATTACCCTCTGTTTCTGTGTAGTTTATTTGTCATATCGCATAAACAGGCCAAGTAACAAAACCAATGGGAAACGGGAGTAAACAAGGGTGAGATTTGTATGCATAAGGCAGCAAGATGCAAGTGACTGCGGTGCTGCCTGTTTGGCAACAGTGGCACAGCATCATAAACTAAAAGTACCAATCTCCAGGATTCGAGAAATTGCTGGGACTGATCGAGTTGGGACAAATGCTGCGGGTATGGTAAAAGCCGCTGAGCAGCTTGGGTTTTATGCCAAAGCTGTAAAAGGAGATGCCACAGCATTTGCCTCAGATTTCACTTTGCCAGCAGTAGCACTAACAATCACCAAAAAGGGCATGGCACATTTTGTTGTTATCCATAAAAAAACAGAGAACAGTGTTGTCGTTGCTGACCCAGGGGCTGGCCTGGTAACAGTTTCCCTAAAAGAATTCCTCAGCTGTTGGTTAGGCGTACTTATTCTTCTTACACCGTCTACAGACTTTAGAAAAGATAACCAAACAGAAAACTTCCTTCTTAGCTTCTTTCGATTGCTAATACCGCAAAAACGCCTGCTCATCTTCATTTTCTTGGCTTCGGTACTCATCACAGTCTTTGGCATTTTAGGCGCATTTTATTTTCGAATAATCATGGACACCATAGTGCCAGGAGCACTTAGAACAACACTGACGACCGTATCAATCGGTCTCATCGTTCTTTACGCAATTAAAGCGTTCACCGAATTCTTTCGTAGCCACTTAACTCTCTATCTATCGCAAAGATTGGATATCCCCTTGCTGCTTGGTTACTATCAGCATGTAATTGGGCTGCCTATGTCTTTTTTTGGTACCAGAAGAGTGGGGGAGGTAATCTCACGCTTTATGGATGCAACCAAAATCAGAGATGCAATTTCTGGGGCTGCGCTTACGGTGATGATAGATGCGCTCATGGCGATAATCGGCGGTATTATTCTTTACCTCCAAAACAGCTCTTTGTTTTTTGTAGCTCTCATCATGGTTTTGTCTGCCGAGCAGCTAACTGCCCAGAGGGTGTCACAAGTTGAGGCAAGCCTCATGAGGGTCCAAAGCGATCTGGATACCTGTCAGCTCCAGATCATCGATTTGAATTCGCAGGTTGAAAGTGGCTCAATAGCTGCAAATGCATCAGGAACGATAATGGTAGAAGAAAGCATCACACCTGGCGCAATCATCCAGCCTGGCACCACCTTGTTTCACATAGTGCCCACTGACGAAGAATATAAAGTGATTTTGTTGGTTCAAGACAAAGACATTGCTTCAGTGCAAGCGGGTGGAGCGGTACTCTTGTCCATCAGTGCGTTTCCCTATCAGGAGTACGGCAGATTAATAGGGACAATCTCCTATATTTCTGCAACCTCGCTAGCTGTAGAGGGCATTGGGCAGGTGTATAGAGTTGAAGCAACCTTACCAGAAAGCTTATTGGTAAATAGAAGTGGAGTGCGCGAAATGATAGGAGCAGGAATGACCGTGAGGGCTGATATTGTTAGCGGCACAGAAAGCTGGATGACATGGTTGCTCAAAGAGATAAACCTTAGAGATTGAGCTTATTAGTAATCTACCAAAGCAAATTCTGTAGAAAGGAGGTGTTGATTATGAAAGGATTCGTTGAGTTGACTAAGCAAGAGATGGAAGCCTATGAAGGTGGAATCAATCTAATGCCTACTATACTGCCAAAGCTGATAATAGCACTATTGTTTAGGTAGGCACCAAGTAATGCCCGTCTCCTTGCAGATTGTTGCGAGGAGACGGAATCCCGTATGAACAACCTGCTGAAAGCTTGTTAGACCTTTGCAGCTTGCACGATGTCTGCAATACTAGGCGAATGAGAAGAAGGAATGAACCTTAAAGTAATGCGCGAAAGGAAGTACTAGTAAATGACAACATCTCCATTCTTAGTTGACTCAACCGAAGAGGACAACCAGTTGATGCCTGAGCTGACGCCGCCTGGTGCAGTTATTTCGACAAACTCCCAACTCCATGAACGTCAGGAGTACGGCAGCGCTGAAGGCTCAGCACAACCAGCGCGTCCTCCAGAAAAGCAGTTGCGGCGAGATATCATGGTAATTGTGATAGTGCTCATAGCAATGTATGCTGCGGTGAATATTATTGCCATAGCAATCCTCAATATTGCACTAATGCTGTCGCCTGAGTTTCAAAGCGCGATGCTTAGTGGTGCCGCTGGTGCCCAAGCCTTTCTTGAAGGACCTCAGCTCAACCAGTTAGCAGCTGAACTAACCCGAAAACACCAAGGTGCAATGCTAGTGGTGACTGGGCTGGTAACACTGCCATTAATTCTGATAATTAGAGGAAGGATGGCTTTTACTCATGATCTCGTTGCGGTCAATCAAAAGCCAAGGCCAGCCAGCATTATCAAAATCTTCACTCTTATGCTTGGAGTAGGTTTTCTGGTAAGCCTCATACCCCTTGCACTGGATCCTTTGCTTGAGAACATGGGCTTTTCGCTCAGAGAATTCATGGATCAAGGGATTATGGCGATAATTGCCAGCCCAATAGGCATCCTTTACGTTGTTGTAATAGGCCCAATCATCGAAGAGATGATATTTCGTGGTGCCATACTCAACAGGCTGGCGCGTCATGGTGCCAACTTTGCCATAATAGTTTCGGCTCTCTTATTTGGTTTGTACCACGGCATTCTGTTTCAGTCCTTTAGCGCTTTTTTTGGCGGAATAATCTTTGGCTATGTGGCGCTGCGTTATTCATTGAAATGGGCTATGTTGCTCCACATTCTTAACAACGCTATCTCTGTAGGGATGTATCTGTTAGAAAATGCAAACATTGGAACTGCTGATATCTTGAGCTTGTCATTTGCCGGTATTTTTATTATTGCTTCTGTAGTCATAATCATTATGAAGAGGGGAAAGATCTCTGCAGTAAGGCAGGCCGGACTTCCTGTGACACCAAGACCATATCACGTAGCGTTTTCCAGCCCCTCTCTAATAGTCTATATAGTTCTATTCACTGCATTAGGAGTCGTAACTATGGTGCTACCAGGGACACTAGCAGGCTAGTTGGCAGAAATGCGACCCGTCCCCACGGGTCGCCCCTTAGCGCTACACCTTCATGGGGCATAGTGCTGCCCCTGTCTCGCAAGACTCTTGTCCACCTCTGATGGCTAAGCTAGCAATAAGTCGTTGTCAAGAAGGCTGCGCAGATAGTCTGAGCGGCTCATGCTGAGACTTGCTGCTCTCTTGTCAAGTGCTGCAACTTTTTTGATTGGCACCCTAAAGGTTACTGACTGAAGATCCTCGCCAAGCATGAGCGGCCGCCCTTGTACAATTTTGCTCTTAGCCCCAGGCCATTCCCCACGTTCAAACGACTTGGCAATCTGCTCAATCATTTCATCGGTGAGCTCAACTCCATTTTTGGTCTTAATGCTCATACTATGCTCCTATCGCTCAATTCCAACTTCCTCTAGCGTTTTCTTTGATGGCGGGGTCATTGCATGATATATGAGCACCACTCCATCCTCTTTAACCGATCCAACCATCTCAATCAGCCGATTGTTTTCGTCTGCTCCGATTGCTACAAGTATTGTGTCAGGGAGATCTTGACCACTACGCTCTATGACAATAAGAGCATTTCTCCAGGCACTTCGTACATCAGACTCTAGAACTTCTGGATGGCGTATCATAATGCGCGAGTGCACCTCTATCACGTCAAACAACCAAGCCTCTCTTCCGCATGTCTTACATTATTGTAAGACATTTCTTGCCTCAGCGTCAAGCTTCCCAAAAACGCACAGAATAATGTATCGTAATGACAGTGAGTGTGACCAGTGAATAGAGAGTTATCGCATACTACGGCCGCGCAAAACAAAACCCTGCCAATTGCGAGGCGGGGTTTTACAGTAACGTCTCGCTCTCAGGACTTCAATGCGAGACTATCGAGAAGACGGCTGGGTAACAAATATCCCCCTTTACGGATTAGGTGTTTGGGAGTAGTTGATTGCCAGTGGACTTTACGCTAGTTTATTATGGTGAATGACTCTTTAGGAGTGTTGGGTCACAAGGGTCTTTTTAACGAGAGCAGTAAATAGAGGTTTTGGGATGGAAGTGCTGGCTTAGCATTACTTGCAAAAAAAGATGTACATTAAATAGAAAAAGGTCACAATGGTCAAAACGGACTCACTTGATATGCCGTCTGCTGAGGGTAATAGAGAGTATACGCAACAAGAAATCACTCAAGCAGCTGCAGAACTACAGGCTTTTAAGGCCCTGGAGGGGCGCTCTGCCAAACAAAAGCGCACCAAAAGGCTTCGACTCATAATCATCATCGTTGCCGTGCTGCTTGCTCTAGTTTTCGGTGCAGCTTTTATAGGCAGCATTCTCGGCAGTGGCGAGCAAGGAGCATTTCAAGCTACGGACACCATAACCCGCGGCGACTATGTCGACTCCATCGATGTCAGCGGCAACCTGGCTGCTTTTGAGCAGGTGACAATTACTCCCGAGGTTGATGGAACCGTCTCTGCTCTCTATGTTTCAGAAGGTGACGCTGTTGAAGCTGGTCAACTGCTATTTACGCTCGATAATCCTGACCTGGATCAAGCCGTCTCAACTGCCCAGCTTGGAGTAGGCAGAGCAAATATGCACCTGCAGGGCGCACAGTCAACACGCGATGAGGCAGGCGGAGCCTCAGAGAGAGCCTTGGTAAACTACAATACTATGCTGGAAGCCTATAATGCCTCCGCTGGTCAACCGGATGTCGATGACATGCCAACTAATAAGAAATTAACTCAAGCTGATGTCGACCAAGCTTACGAGGTATACCGACAGTCCGTTTCGGCAGTGACGAGTGCTGATTTTGCACTTGCGGATGCCAAGATAGCTCTAGGCGATGCCAATACGGCATTGTCTGCGGCCATTGCTGTATCAGAAAAGCGGAACATCTACTCGCCGATATCTGGTTTGGTGGTGTTGAATAATATCGAGCGTGGCACCAAGCTCTCGACCCTTGCACCAGCCGGACAGGTGCCCATGCAGATTGCAATGATCGACCAGATGAACATGACTGTCTCCGTAAATGAAATTGACATCCTTAGTGTCGAGCCTGGCATGAGGGCTCTCATCAGTGTTGATGCCCTAGATGGTTATTCCACTGATGCTGAGGTTTTGCGTGTGGCTTCAACCCCTGGAGCCACAGACGAGATGAGTTTTGGCGGAAGAGGAGGCTTGGTTACCTATAAAGTTGACCTTCTCATAAAAAACCCTGACCCAAGACTGAAGATCGGCATGTCAGCCGATGCCAAAATCGTTCTCCAAAAACTTGATAATGTCTTCATGGTCAACGCAATGGCAGTTCACGATGCCGGTGCCTACAGTTTTTTGCTAGTACTAGAAGACGATGGCAGCATGCGCGAGGCCGTGGTTAAAGTAATCGCATCCAATAACACACTCGCAGCCATCGAGGGTGATATCCGCGAGGGTGATGAGGTGCTGCTGGATCTAGGCTATGACAGCAGCCCGATGATGCAACAGCAATCCACGGTAACTGTAACAGCAACATCGGCATCATAGGGATACTCGGGTTTCAGGGGCGTGTAATGGACAAAGTCATCGAAGTCAGCAATCTGCACCGCATTTACGAATCAGCAGCCGGCGCTACCCCTGCTTTACGCGGAGTCAGCTTTAGCGTGGATCGATCGGAGTTCGTAGCTATCATGGGGCCATCAGGCTCTGGTAAATCCACCTTGATGAACATTTTGGGCTGCCTGGATCGCCCAACTCTTGGCGAATACCACCTGGCTGGCACAAATGTGGCAAGCTTGGATGACAACCAGTTGGCCGATTTAAGAGCCACCAGCATCGGCTTTGTTTTCCAGAACTTCAACCTCCTGCCCCGTGCCACTGTGTTGCGCAACGTCATGTTACCTCTGGTCTACACCACGTGCCCACGAGCCGAGCGCGAGCAACGTGCTCGTACAGCCCTGCGTGCTGCGGGGCTTGAGGAGCGCTTCTTCGAGCACAAAAGCAACGAGATCTCCGGCGGTCAGATGCAGCGGGTAGCCATCGCCAGAGCCTTGGTCAACAACCCAGAACTCATTCTCGCTGACGAACCTACAGGAAACCTGGATAGCGCCACGGGAGAGAAGGTGCTGAAGACCCTACAGGTGCTGCGCAGCCAGTCTCGCACCATTGTGTTGATTACCCACGACGAAGAGGTGGCCAGCCATGCCGACCGCATCCTCTACATTCGCGATGGACTGCTTGATGATGAAAAAAGCCGCACGCCAGTTTACATTCCTGATGGACTCGTTGATGATGAAAAAAGTCGCACGCCAGTAAGTTTGGGCGCAGTAGCTCTGCCTTATGAGTTAGTTAAAAAAATAAAGAGCTCGGGTGGTAAATGATGGGTATCCGCGACTTGCTACATGAAACCTGGACTTCGATTTTAGCCAACAAGGGACGCTCCTTTTTGACCATACTCGGTATTATCATCGGCATTGCCAGTGTCATTGCCATGACTTCGCTGGTTGGTGGCATGCGCAATATGCTCATAGGCGAGCTCGGTTTTAATCAGGCTCGCATTATCCAGATTAGCGCCCCAATACCTTTAAACGATAAAGATCTTGAAACTATACAAGCTGGTTTACCTGGGTATGAAGCTATGGCCGGCATAGGCTTTTCCTATACGACCGTCACCACTACCACCGAGCAAGAAGGCTATATGCTGCTTGGTGTGACACAAAACTATTTCGAAGTAACGGATACCAAAGTCTCATCGGGTCGAGGGTTTACTGATGATGACCTGCGCCAAAGCGCACGAGTGGTGATTATCGGACGAGGTGTCAATCATGACGTGTTTGGTGATGAAAGCGCCCCCTCGATTGGCAGCACCCTTTACCTAGGCAGTAACCAAGAAGCCTATACGGTCATTGGAATCGTTTCCGGCGACCCCTTAACAGGAGCTTATTCTCAGATATACACCCCCATGAACACTCTGCAAGACCGCATAACCGGATGGTACGGCTTTGATACAGTGTTTGGTTTGGTTGCCGAAGGCTATGACATAGACGAAGTACTTGAGAGAACCATCAGCTTCTTGGCCAAATACCAAGGCGTAGAGGAGGATATGATCTTTGCCTACAGCATGAAGGAATTAATTGACCAGCTCAATCTGATGATGACCGCTTTTTCTGCGGTGCTGACAATGATTGCATCCATCAGCTTGTTTGTGGGAGGTATCGGCATCATGAACATGATGTTGACCTCAGTGTCTGAGCGAACTCGCGAGATTGGGCTGCGCCGCTCACTGGGAGCCAGGACTTCTGACATCACTCAGCAATTCTTGGCCGAGAGCGTCTCACTTTGTTTAGCTGGCGGCTTTTTTGGCTTGATATTTGGCTTTTTGGGCGCACTGCTGGTTGCGGCAGCAGTGGGCATGTTTATTCCCGAAGCACAGTTCTCGGCAGCAATTGGCATCGAATCGGTAGTCATTGCCGTCATCGTCTGTGTAACGATAGGCTTGGCCTTTGGTTACTATCCAGCCAGACGAGCAGCAAAACTCGACCCAGTAGACAGCCTGCGCTATCAATAAGCGTTACCGGCTCCCAGTGCACTGCTGTCTGTAATAACAATGCTGGCGGGTAGGTCGTGGGCTTCTATAGGTAGCTTGCTTTGCATTTGGCTTGCTCGGCAGAGGACAACAGTTTTGGCAGAGCTGTTTTCAAGGGAGAGCTTTTTGAGATAGCGGTCGTAATAACCGCCGCCGTAGCCGATTCTATAGCCGGAGGCATCGCAGGCTATGCAGGGCACGATGACGAGGTCAAGCGAAGAAGGATCAACCCGGGGGCTTTCCGAAGAAGGAGCTAAAATACCCAAGGCCCCCTCATGCAAATCATCCAGCGAAGTAATTGCATGGGCATGCATGATGCCGCTACCCTTGCAGCGGGGCAGACACACCGTCTTATCGTTGGCGAGCAGGTCGTTAATGATGGCACGGGTGTCAACCTCAGAGCCTACACTCAGGTAGCAAAAAATGGTTTGAGCGGCTTGGTAATGTGGCAAAGACTCAAGGTGAGCCTTGATGCGGGCATCGGCTGCTGCTCTGCTTGCCAGGCTCTCACTATTTCGTCGCTCGAGGAGCTCTGTACGCAGCAGCAGCTTTTCTTTAGCAACCTGTGAATGAAAGGGCGCGTCATCCGAGTGTACAGCAGCATTCAATTGAGAGTCTGGCACGGCATCCTCACACCTGTATCGATTTGGCAGCAGCCTCAACTACCTGCTTGATGAGCACGCTGGTAGTTACGGTGCCTACCCCTCCTGGAACCGGCGAAACAGCCCGCACTACGCCCAAGGCTTCCTCAGTGTTAACATCGCCCACCATGCTGCCGTCTTCGGCTACGTTGGTGCCTACGTCAATGACGACCTGCTCTGGCCTGAGATAGCTCGCATCGATGAGATGGGCGCATCCAACGCAGGCAATAACCACATCTGCCTCTCTCACCACACTTGGCAAGTCATGAGTGCGCGAGTGCGCTATGGTTACGGTGGCATGCTCGGCAAGGAGCAGCATTGCCACCGGCTTGCCAACCACCAAACTCCGGCCAACCACTACCACCTTCTTGCCCTTGAGTTCTATGTCATAGTGCCTGAGGATTTCCATGCAAGCCTCTGCGGTGCAGGGAGCATAACCAGTGGCACTATGGGTAAATACGCCCGCTAAGGAGAGGTCGGTGATGCCGTCAACGTCCTTGGCTGGCAAAAGGCTGTTGCGTACCAGCTTGCCGTTGATATGTTTGGGAAGAGGGCAAAACAGCAAGACCCCGTGCACCAGGTCATCCGCATTCAGACGCTCGATGGACTGGATGAGCAGCTCGGTTGTGGTGTCCTCGGGCAAGCTTATTGGGCGCACGGCAACACTAAGCTTTTCAGCACGTTTAGTGGCGGCAGCTTCGTACCAGATATCATCACCACGCTCTCCCGCTCTCACGATTGCCAAAGCTGGTTGCACGCCACGAGCCTTGAGCATTTCTACTTTGGAGAGTATGCTCGTGCTCATGACTTGGACAACCTCCGCACCGTGTAACATCTGTGCCATTCATGACTCCTTTTCAAGTTTTATGCAATGCAAGAATTGTAGCGGATACCAGCTCAAAGTGTCATAACAGAGCGGTAGTGCTCTATGCTATGATTTCTGCCACAATAACCATCAGCCTCAGTATGACAGTTGCTCTGCTAGGCACAAGCAAACAAGGAGCGGTTATGCAAGAAGAAGAAAGAGAGCAACAAGAAGAAGTGGCGCAGCCAGCAAAGAAGCCAAGTTTGGTCTCGCCGATTATTTGGCTGGCAGCCACCGTACTTATTGCAATTATAGGAATCAACGCCTACTTAAACGACTATGTAATGGTGCTGTTTGGCATAATTCCACTTAACGGCATAGTCTTTGGCATAGGAGCGATTGCTGCATTAGCCTGGAGCGTCTGGAGCCTCATAGCGGTCTTGAAGGCGCGAAAAGAGCATCCCTAGAAGTTTACAAGGGGACGTGGGACAGAGGGAGACAGTAGGGGACACAGGTGACGGGACGGGAGGTGACAAGGGGACGGGGTGACAAGGGGACGGGAGGTGACAAGGGGACGGGGCGTTTGTCAACTTCCTAAAAGGAAGTTGACAAACGCCCCGTCCCCTTGTCACCTCCCGTCCCCTTGTCACCCCGTCCCCTTGTCACCTCCCGTCCCCTTGTCACCCCGTCCCCTTGTCACCTCCCGTCCCCTTGTCACCCCGTCCCCTTGTCACCTCCCGTCCCCTTGTCAACTTTTGTAATACCAATGACGCTTCCCTCACACCGACTTTACCTAAATTTGATATGTGCTTTATGAGGAGTTGATGTTGAGCTTCTATTCTTGTGCATGGCAGAGACTATGCACTAATAGCTGCCATTGTAAAAACAATGAGAAGGATGTATCAAAATTAGAAAGGCAGAAGGAGTATGTTAAGGAAGAAATATTTGGCAAGCGGATTAAAACTGGCACTTATGGCAGTACTGGCAGGCAGCTTGTTTTTGATGGGTGGCTGTGGCACAGAAGGCGGCAACGAGGTAACAAGCGAAGAAGCGAGTGGAGCAGACACTAGCTCGCTTGCCATCAACGTCATTAGTCGCGAGGATGGCTCGGGCACGCGCAGCGCCTTTGTTGAGCTCTTTGGCGTACAGGGCGAGGCTCCAGATGGCAAGAAGTATGATGACACTACCATTGATGCTGTCATTACTAACTCAACCTCCGTCATGCTCACCACGGTTGAGGGCGACGTTGCAGCAATTGGCTATGTTTCGCTTGGCTCTATGAACAATTCCGTTATGGCATTGGAGATTGAGGGCGCTGCTGCCACACCAGAAAATGTCAAGTCGGGCACCTATCCCATTCAGCGCGACTTCAACATCGCCACCATGGGTAACGCTAGTGCTGCAGCAGAGGACTTCATCAACTTCATCATGAGCAAAGAAGGTCAGGCCATTGTTGAGGACAATAACTACATTGCCGCTGCCAGCAATGCTGCTGATTTTAGTTCCAATAATGCCTCGGGCAAGGTTGTTGTAGGCGGATCATCGTCGGTATCTCCCGTTATGGAAAAATTGATTGAAGCTTATGTAGAGTTAAATTCCAGTGTTGAGATCCAACTTCAAACCAGCGATTCATCGGTAGGCATGTCTTCCACCATAGATGGCATCATCGATATTGGCATGGCTTCTCGCGAGCTTAAGGACTCTGAGCTCGAAAAGGGTCTTACTCCTCAGCGGATAGCCATTGACGGCCTTGCGGTCATTGTCAACAATGACAACCCGGTTTCTGGCATGAGCATTGATCAAGTCAGAGACATCTTCTTGGGCAACACAAAGAACTGGAGCGAAATAGCTTAATGATTAAGCAAGCAATTGCTCAAACCGTTCTCAGAGAACGGGTGGCACAGGCAGTCTTTACCGTGGCTGCCTGTTGCTGCGTTTTAGCTGTAGCTCTCATCTGCTTTTTTCTCCTGGTAAGCGGCATCCCTGCCATTGCCGAGATAGGAGTTGTTGAGTTCTTTTTTGGAACGGTATGGAAGCCCGAGATTGGGCTCTATGGTATTGGCTATATGATCATCGGCAGCCTCTACGTTACCGCTGGCTCCTTGATAATAGGGGTGCCGCTCGGCATCTTTACGGCACTTTACCTCTCGCGTTTTGCTACGAAGCGTTTGGGCAGCGCGTTGCAAAGAGGCGTTGAGCTTTTGGCGGGCATCCCATCAATTGTCTTTGGATTCTTTGGATTGGTGGCGCTGGTGCCCCTTATTCGCATGACGATGGGCGGCACGGGCCTTTCTATTCTTGCTGCTTCTGTCATCCTTGGCATCATGATCTTGCCCACCATCATCACAGTTTCGCGCGCAGCGCTCGACGCGGTGCCCCAAAACTACTACGAAGGTGCCCTGGCTCTGGGAGCGCGCCACGAGCGCTGCGTCTTTAGAGTGCTCTTACCTGCGGCTGCCTCGGGTATCGTGGCATCCATTGTTTTGGGCTTTGGGCGCGCTATTGGCGAGACCATGGCCGTAGTCATGATAGTGGGAAACCAGGTGCGTCTCCCCTCTGCCATTACCGACGGGGTGCGTACGCTTACCGGTAATATCATCTTGGAGATGGGCTATGCGGCAGACCTGCACAGGGGGGCGCTCTTTGCTACGGCGCTGGTACTCTTTGTCTTTATTCTGGCAATTAACCTACTCTTTAATATGATGAAGAAGAGGGCCGGCATATGAGCGACACTGCTTTAACGCCGGCGGCCGGGACGTCTCAGGTGGGCATCATGCCCAACGGGCTATTGGAGATGCGCGCTACTAAACGTGCCGCTGCCCGTGCTCGTCTGCAAAACGTACTGGTCAAGGTGGCCGCAGCTCTTACCGCTGCCATACTGCTTTTTATTGTCGGCTACATTCTCATCATGGGCATTCCGCATATTAGCCCGGATCTGTTTGCCTTTGTATACAACTCTACCAACCTCTCTCTCATGCCTGCGCTCATCAACACTTTGATAATGATTGTGTTTAGTCTGGCTATAGCCTTTCCGCTGGGACTGGGTTCTGCTATCTATCTTGTGGAGTACACCAAGCGCGACAATCGTTTTGTCAAGATGATCCGACTCACTGCAGAGACGCTCGCAGGCATCCCCTCTATTGTCTACGGCTTGTTTGGCCTCCTCTTCTTCGTAACCGTGTTAGGTTGGGGTTGGTCGCTGCTTGCGGGCGCATTTACCCTGGCCATCATGATTTTGCCCGTAATTCTACGCACCTCAGAAGAGGCACTTAAAGCGGTGCCCGATTCATACCGTGAGGGAAGCTTTAGTCTGGGAGCCGGACGCCTGCGCACCGTCATCAGAGTGCTTCTACCCGCAGCTATTCCAGGTATAGCCGCAGGCATCATCTTGAGCATTGGACGCATATTTGGCGAGAGCGCTGCGCTCATTTACACGGCTGGTGCTGTGGCTGCCATTCCAGAGTCGGTCTTTGATTCTGCTCGTACCCTCAGTGTTCACATGTGGGTTTTGTACAGCGAGGGTCTTCACGGCGATAAAGCCTATGCTACAGCCGCTGTCTTGCTGGGCATCGTAGTTATCATCAACATTTTTTCGGCACGTGTTGCTGGGCGTATTACCAAAGGAGAAAAGCATGCCTGACCCTCTCACCCTACTGGAGATTCCTACTTCGCTTGTGAGCAACGAGGATCCCACCATCAGCATCAAGGATCTGGACGTTTTTTACGGCAGCAATCATGCGCTCATGAAGGTCAATATGAATATCTATCCCAAGCAGATTACCGCCTTTATTGGCCCGTCCGGTTGCGGCAAATCGACGCTCATTAAAACCATTAATCGCATGAACGATCTGGTTGCAGGTTGCAAGATCAAGGGCAGCATTCTTTTGGATGGCGCAGACATCTATGCACGCACAACGGATGTTAATCTGCTGCGTAAGCGGGTGGGCATGGTCTTTCAAAAGCCCAACCCCTTTCCAATGAGCATTTACGATAACGTTGCCTTTGGGCCGCGCACCCACGGTATTAAGAAAAAATCGGAGCTGGATGAAATTGTGGAGCGTGCGCTGCGCGATGCGGTGCTCTTTGACGAACTCAAAAACGATCTCAAGCGCAGTGCGCTGGCACTCTCGGGAGGGCAACAGCAAAGACTCTGTATAGCACGCGCCCTTGCCGTAGAGCCCGAGGTGCTCTTGATGGATGAGCCCACCTCGGCACTTGACCCTATCTCTACCGCTCGCATCGAAGAACTGGCGCTTCAGCTTAAGGAGCGTTACACCATCGTCATTGTGACGCATAACATGCAGCAGGCGCTTCGCATTGCAGATCACACCGCCTTCTTCCTTTTGGGCGAGCTGGTGGAGTACAATCATACTTTACAGATTTTTTCGGAGCCAAAGGATCCACGAACCGATGACTACGTTAAAGGGAGATTTGGGTGAGCCAACCCATTTACTATGTTGAGGACGACCTCAATGTGCGCAACTTGACCATCTACGCTCTGGAGCAAACCGGGCTGGAGATCAAGGGTTTCTCAACTGCTAACGAGCTATATGCTGCCTGTGCGGTAGAGCTGCCGGATCTCTTCATTCTCGATATCATGTTGCCGGGCGAGGATGGCATCAGCATTCTTAAGCGTCTGAGAAACGATGCCGTTACCGCTGATATTCCCATCATGATGCTCACTGCCAGGGGCACCGAGTATGATGTGGTAACTGGTCTCGACACTGGTGCCGACGACTACATCCGTAAGCCTTTTAGCATGATGGAGTTGGTCTCGCGGGTCAAGGCGCTGCTGCGTAGACATCCGCATGACACCAAGGCCGAGGACGAGAGTGGCTCCGCTAAAACCTTGGGCAAGGTAGTGCTTTGCCCCAAGCAGCATAGCGTTGAGGCTGATGGCGAGGAGGTATCGCTGGCAAACAAGGAGTTTGAGCTCTTGCATCTCTTGATGCAAAGTCCGGGGCAGGTGTTTTCGCGCGAGCAAATTCTTGAGGCCATCTGGGGATGGACCTACACGGGCAATACTCGAACCGTTGACGTACATATCCAAACTCTGCGTCAAAAGCTTGGCTCAAGCGCCGAGATTATCGAGACGGTTCGCGGTGTTGGCTACCGCGCACGAGATAAGTCATGAGCCTGGGCTTTGCTGAGGCAGCGCTTCTCTTTGCCGTTCTTGGTTGCGGTGTAGCAGCTGGTTGGCTCATTTCTACACATGCGAGTAAGAAGAAGTGTCAGCTGGGTGTGCATGAATCTCTTGAAGAGCAGATGAAACGAGAGGCTGACGAATTAGCCCGCCAGCAAGCTGATGACATCCAAGAAGCACGCCGCGCCTTTACTGCCAATGTTTCGCATGAGCTTAAAACACCGCTTACCGTAATCTCGGGCTATGCCGAGCTGCTCAAGGACGGCAGGGTAAAGCCAGAGGATGTTACTGGAATTTCCAAAGTCGTATTTGAAGAGGCTGGCTACATGCTCAATTTGGTCAATGACATACTCACGCTCTCACAGCTCGATGAGTATATTGCCACCGACAATACGAGTGCACATCTCACGGCAGTGGATTTGGCAGCTGTGGCTGAGACGGTGCTCACGCAGCTCAAGCCCTATGCAAAGCAAAATCGCGTCAAGTGCGAGCTTGCCGTTGAAGGGGACTGCACGGTTATGGGCATCAGGCGCTTACTCAACAGCGTGCTATTTAATCTTTGCGAAAACGCCATTCGTTATAA
>Ga0123356_10000116_pt1 | contig 86622 bp, 66 predicted proteins | sample TergutEmb28metaG_2_FD_92546 | JGI IMG/M metagenome (GOLD analysis project Ga0123356, IMG submission 92546) | Embiratermes neotenicus P3 segment gut microbial communities from Petit-Saut dam, French Guiana - Emb289 P3 | ecosystem: Host-associated > Arthropoda: Insects > Digestive system > Gut ...
AGGCTCTTCTCGGTCCTGATGTTGGATCATTCGCGCTCTGATAGTCATTGTTTTGGAAGGCGGTAAACCAGGTGTGTCCGTCATTAGGGACATCAGCCGCTACAACCAAGCCTAAACCTCCTGCCTGATTCATGCCTATGCCGCCCCAGTTCACATTTGGTGCTTCTACGCGGGAATATATGCCGCGGCGTTGTCCGTGTGCTCCAAGTCGTATGCCAACTGCATGGGGGACTTCGGAGGGATTCGCTGTTAAGCCGTCAGAGCCTAATTCCTGAATATAATCTCTGGGATCGGTAAACGCGCCTAACCATATGCCGCGCTGATGATTTAATACACTTACATTTTCATCTCTGTCGGCGGTAATTCTTATCTGTGCTTCTATTCCGTATGCTTTAAAATATCCAGGGCGTGCATCTGCCATAACAGGCTGATCCAATACCATAAACGTTGCGTCTATCATGCCGCGGCGCTCGGGGGCATCTTTCATTCCGTCATCGGCTGTTACAGCATCTGCGGAATCTAACATCGCATTGGGTTCATTGTTTCTTATTGTAAATCGTCCGTTGCTTACCGAAGGAAGAGTTGTGGTGGTGCCTGTTGTAACCGCTCTATCAAATGTCTGATGGAACATCCAACCAATCGTACCCCAATTCGGTGCCGGTGGCGCTCCGCTCGGTGCTACGGTTATTTCCCATTCTGCTACAGGGTCTACTGTTGGCAGGAAATATTCTTCACTAGCTTCTGCGGTTATCTCTATAGTTCCGAATGCTGTAGGTGATACTACTATCTTCTTGCCGCCTGGAAGGGTGGTTGCCCATGCGCCTTCTAAATCTGTTACTGTCGCTAATGCCGGTATGGATAATTCAATTTCAAGAACATAAGTGGAATCAAAGGTACCTTCACCTTCTACCACTGCTCCTACATACCATGTGCTGCCTTGTGCCATTGCGGTTAGGGTTGTAACCGGTACTGTGGGCGCTGCTTCATTGTATGCTACAAGATAAAATGCTGTTAAATAGGTATCTAACAATTCACTTTCATCTACTACCGCAATTGTCCAGGTTTCAGATGATACTTTAGTACCTGCGCTTGCTCCATCACCTTTGCTTACGGCTTTTACTGCAAATGAGCCTTCGCCATCAAGAATGGTAATTGTTCTGGGACCGGTTCCGGAATAAGCTTCATCTTCTTCGATTAAATCTGCAAGAACTGCAACACCAACCGCTACGATTACGATTTCGTAATCGCTATCCAATTCATCTCCGCCATTGGTTCCGTCGGTTCCGTTAACTGTTGCGCTGAATGTATATACCTCGTCTTCAGCTACACCAAACCCACCATCCAGTGTGATTTTTAAAACCGGATCAACAGCCAAGTCTACTGACGTTACAACAGGATCAGTGGGATCTTCACCGTTTCCGTTACCGTTGTCGTCCGGACAGCCTGTGAAAAGCAGAGCGAGCATTGCAAATACCGCTCCCAACTTCCAAAAATTCTTCATTTCTTTCTCTCCCTTGCCCGGTCTGCTGACCGGATAATTATTTTTTTAAGTCTTCCAACGGAAAACATTAAAGCCTAAAGTGATGGTTTTACTACTTCCACTTTAAAGTAATATTCGGGCAATGTCTGCAACAGCGAATAATCCGGGGATGTTTTAATCGCTTCTGTTTCCAGAGTTAAATCGCGACCTACAATTTTAAACCACCCGTTTGCTGTAGTGCCGGGTGTAATTGCATCAAGATTTACATTTATTAAACCCCTGGAGTGAGTACTCTTTGTTTTTAAAATATCATTTCCATGTATATCCTTTTCCCCATCCCATATATCAAATGTGAACACGGTACCTGTTGGATCACCGCCTACAAAACTGAATGCAGTATGATTTTCTGCGCTGACAGGAAAGAATTCATAGTAAATAGTATTCTCGGAAAAATCAGGTTCACGTGTTGGTGTTATCCTGATATTACCTCCTGCAATTACCAGCTCGTTATAAGTACCGGCGTACCTAAAGACATTTTCTCTAAGTCCACCCACAGGATTTAAAGCCGGAGCAAAAGTTGGATGATTTCTGATGTAACGCGCGGGAACATACGCCGGAATTGTATCTGGTGTCCAGAAAATGGGTTTTCTGGCAGCGGATGCCAATACTCCGGACGTGTTATCCTGCACAGCTACAGCAGCTGAGAGATCATCCATATCACCACTCATGTAGTGCAGGGCGAAATTCCATTCCGCGTCTGTAAGAGCTTTATCCCATACTTTTATCTGAGATATTTCTACGGAAGATGCCGCTATACAAATACCGGGATATACTCCGTATCTTAGGCTGGGATGCATTGAAATCTGGGTTGTCCCGTCTACGGGGTGTACTGTTGAAGCTAATCCCAGAGGCGGTGGATAAACATTATCCAATGTAAGTCCTCTTCTCACCGCCGAAGTGTAGGTTTTACTGTCAAGCAGTTTAAACGTGTAAGTAGGTAATGTAGCCGGAGTCGGGGAAGCAGGGGTAGTCGCTGTATTAAAGGCGGGCGTTGAATAATGACGTGATAATACGTATATGTATTCCCTTGTAAGGCTGAGTCCGTCTAATTCGGGAAGCATAGGACGAGTTGCGGCTGTTGTGGAATTAAGGCTGCATGAATAGTACATTCTATAGTTTGCCGAAGGTTCTGCACGCATAAACATTCCCAAGCCTTTTGTATGCTGGTTAGGTCCCCATTGCTGAATTACTTCACCTTCCGGAGTAACTATAGATGGAATTCTTTCTACCCAGTTGCCTTGAGCATCCTGCAACGTTCTATTTGTGTATGCGCCAAAATGCACACCCTTACTGGTACTTACACCGCCGGCTCTTTTAATTTTAATACGCGCGCTTATTGTGAATTCTTCTCCGTCTTCGAATATCTGGTCATAGTATAATACAGCTACATCTACAAATCCCTGATTACGGAAACCATCGCCAAATCCTGTGGTAAATCCCTGTATGTGGAATTTATCATCTTCCCAAAGTCCAAGCGCAGGCGTTGTTGTTATCTCTGAAGTATCAAAGCTTTCTGCCTGTGTTATCATTACAAGGCGCATACCGGGCTTGCCGGGACCTGCATTATATGCCTTGTTAAGCTCTAAAGTATCTGTAGTTTTACCGCCGCTTCCCGGTATCACTACCGGTCCGCCACTGCCGCCGCCATCACCTGTTGCCTGGTTTTCTGCCATACCGGGAGGTGTCAGTGTATCAGTGCAGCCGAATATTATTGCTGTAAATATCAATACTGCTATTATCTTTTTTACGATCATATTTTTCTCCTACCAAAGCCTGTTAGCGCCGGGTACTACGCCCGGAAAGTTAGCTTCTCTTAGCTTCATAAATCCTTTTAAATTAGGCAGCCCAATAAAATATTCGTCTACCAAATCTGTCTCGTTGTATACTTGCAGGAAGTCTCCGTGTATTTTGCCATCGGAGCGGTTTGCATGACCTACAGGTATACCGCTCATGGTTTCTTCTGCCGGTGTTGTTCCGTCCAACCTGCGATATGGCATTCCATCGGGGAAACCAAATGGCGACAACCCATCGGAGGTGTAAATTCTTCGCACCATTGCATCATAAGCACGTGTTATTTGGTTCATTGGACCATAAGCGAAATCTTCATGCGGAGGTGTTTCAAAATCTTCAATTGTCAGTACGCGGTTGTTACGATAATCGTTTACGCTGGTATTATTAGCGTTTATGCGTACACTGGTTCGCGACGGGAAACGGAAATTACTTTGATTATATTTGGGTTCAATCCTTAAAGTACTTACGCTTCTTCCTGTTAATTCCAAATCTTTCACGCCGTTAGGATTAATGGCGCTTGGGAACTCAATTAAAATTGCAGAATCCTTACCATTATTGGCATCGTATATTTCATGATCATCAAATCTTACAGGATTTGGAGCTGATCCCGGCACAAAGTTACGCCAAACAAACCCGGATGCCGGAGATTTTGGCTCTAATCTGTCATTTCTTGATCCTAAAGGATTGGTTCTCCAGGATAAAACCTGTGTAATAATCGCATCCAGCCCTTCGTAACTTGGAGAACTTGCGCTGTAAATCGCAAAATTTGAACCCGGGTTGGTATCTACACGGTTGTAGTTGTCAAATGCCGTAACATGGGTTACAAGAATTGCCGGGTCGGAGTTACTTGTTACCCCGTCTCCGTCATTGCCCCATGTCATACTGTGTATTACAAGATGCGGAATTGGAATTCCTTCTCCGCCCATCTTAAAGCCGTTGCCTCCAACTTCCGCCGAATGGCTTTTCCTTTTTGGGTTATTCGCTTCGCTGTAGTTGCGTCCAACTTCATCGTTCAGATAACGGCCGTTGGAATAAGCAAAGCTCTGTTCTATACGAACAGCTCCAATTGGACCTGTTTCCTTTTTGGCGAATAAATCCCAGCCGTCGTCTACGTTATGATGCGCTATACAGCGGTAGAATATAATATCTTTTTCCGTAGTGAGCTTTGCGGCAAAACCGTCGGCATTGGTACGCGCCTGGTCTACGTTGGCAAAAGATTCACAGTATTCTATGCGGACATTTGTAGGCCACATGGATTTTGGCTCATCGCTGGAACCGGAAATCCACAAACCGCTGTCCCCGTTAAAATAGGTTTTCACCCAGCGGAATAAATTATTAGACCCGGAAGACCTTAATCCGCCATATGTATCTTCTGAATTGCGGACATGAATGCCGTCTATAATCCAGTAATCACCGTTCATAAGGAAGTTACGCGGAGCGTAGCCCCTTGTCCTCAAGTCTTTGCGGAAGTCGATTATTACCTGATCTCTGGTTTCCGCTTTTAATACTTTGTAGTATCTGTAGTATTCATCCGCATAAGGATCCGGATATGGATGCCAGGGTTCATCTGATGTTGGTCTTGGCTGAGGCGCGGTTGGCGCTCCCGGGTCGGTATTCGCACGCCCGGAATTATAACGCGGAATTACAAGACGTATGGGGATTCTCATTTCGCCCGTTGTCCTGTCTACTTCCGGCGGATCCATTGGGGTATAAATACCGTTCTTTAGCATTATTACCTGACCAGAATCGGCTGTAACAGAAGAAACCGTAATAGCGGTTTTTAAATCCAGGGGATTATCGTAACTTCCGGTTCCATTAACCTTTCCGTCCGGCGCGACCCATATTACTTCACGCCGAATTCGTTCGTCAAATGTGCCGAAAGCGGACGCGGGATAATGATCCTGCGGCTTGCCTTCAAGCGGGAAGAAATCGGCTCCGCTTAAACTCCGCCTGTTCACCATAAAGGTGCGGCTTATAGTCTTTGTATCGGTAAGCAGATATTCTATATCCCTTGTAAGTTTTCTGTTACCGTCTTTATCGAATTCTGTAAAACCGGACCTTAACTGTCTTGTATCCGGCATAAACAATAATTCAAAAACATTGTCGCCGGGTTTAAGTTTGATTCCGGGAACAGTAAAAAGAACGAAAGGTCTTGCGCTGGCATTGGTTCTTTCGACTATCCAGTTATCATCGTTGGTTTCAAAAGCCATTGGAGCTTCGCCGTTAACGCTGATTAATAATTTTCCTTCTACATTGGAACGCGCATAAAGGGTATAATCTTCCGCGGAACTAGCTGTGGGAGACTGTACAGCAAATGTAGGCGCTAAACGCTCCGGTTCCGGATCGATTCTGCCCGGGCACATATCCGCAGGAGATTCTTCGTATTTAAGATTGGTAACGGTTACCTTCGCGTCACGCGCGGCAAATAAACCAATATAATAGAATTCTCTTTCTACAGATGTAGGTCCGCACAATAAGTCGGGGAATGCAAGTTCACGATCGCTGTAATCCAGAATAAAGCCATCGCTGGGTACTCTGGATTTTGTTACGCCTTTTCCGACACCTTTGGGAGGTTCAATTCTTGCAACAAAGCCGGAATTTGTTTTTTCCAGATAAAGTTTATATGTAAGACCCGCGGTTGGAAAATCCGGACGCCTCATGGTTCCATCAATACCGCTGCCGTATACGGAATAGTCACTCATTTCTCTTGGAACATAATTAAATTTAGCAAAGTCTGCATCTGCTATTGAGTTAAAATCTGTAACGGGTTTTTTCTCGCCGTCGGGGTCTTTAACATCGGTACGCCAGTAAACACGCATACCTCTCTTTACGCCGCCAACCATGATCATATTACTGGAAGATGCAACACCGTCATTCAAACTGGTATTTTGTCCGTTCCAATATACACCATCCCACGGTATATTTTTAAGACCAACTTCTGTAAGGTCATAAGGAGCGCCGCCGCTCTTGGGTACTCCTTCGGGGTTCTTGGTTTCTACTCCATCAAAGTTAATGGTAAGCCCGTCAAAACCGGGACGAAGAGGGGTAATACCATCTCTGCCGCCATAAGAACCTACTACTGCACCATCATTCAGGTTATGATGCTGGGGTATCCAGTCGCGCGCCATAAAGCCAAAAGCTTCCTGTCCGTTAAGCTCAGACCTGCCGCCCGTAAAACCATAACTGTCTACATAGAAATCTGCGCTGATTTTAAAATTAACGTCCCTTGGAACTCTTCTAAAGTAATATGTAATACCGTCTTCGCTTCCCGCGATTTTACCGGCATTGTTTGTTTCGTTAATGGCAGTAAGAACTATCTGCCGCCCTGTACCTTTTCTTGGGTCATGCAGAAACACAGTATCTTCCAAAGTTTTAGCGGCAGCATCGGTGCCGAATAAACCTGCATCGTATTCATCGGAATCCCAAACTAAATTTCCCCAAGGCATAAAATTGTTATCTACTACTATACCTCTTCCAATGGTAGGTAATATTCCGGGACCGGGATGGGTATCAGGATCTGCCCTGTAAACAGGAACAGGAAGCCTTGTTTTTATAATTCTTCTTGAGCTAACACCGAATGCGAGGCGGTTAAGACTGCCTTCCAGTTCTGTTTGGTAAACCAGCCATTCCCTGTCATCCTGATTATTCCAGTTTCTTGTTGGGTTTGCAGCCAGTACCCTTTGTAAAACAATGCGGGGGGATTCAAGTTCTATAGGGCTGTATCCGCTTACATTTCTTTCACGGTAAGGTCCGTCTTCGAAAAGATTACAAGCGCCAATTAAAACGATTGCAATAACGCACACTGCCATCCATGCGACAAACTTCATTCTACTCATACGATACCACCTCTCCTAACATAATATAACAGACTTCTCACATTTTGTATATAAAATTAGCTTTTATAGCCCTAAAAATGCCGTTCTATTTTTTAACTTTTCAGACATTGGTTAAAGCATATGCAAACTGCTGAATAATCCTATATTTAAACAGTATTTTATTTGTATGTTTAGTTAATAATATATCCTATGTGGATAATTATGTCCAGTATTTTAGGAGGAATTATGTTCAGGAAAGTGTTGGTAGCCGGTTTAATGCTGGTGGTTTTAGTTTTTACAGCGGCAGCGCAGGATGACAGGGTAAGTATTTCCGGAGATTTTCAGACAATTTATACCATGGGAAATGCAGACTCTATTGAACAAAGGATAGATACCGTTCCAACTACGGTCGGCGCGTTTTTTGACAATCCGTTCACCGGAAGCAGAAAAAACGGGTTCTATAATGCCGCAAACATTCATATAACAATGAGGCCAACTGAATGGCTGGAAGGTTATTTTAAGCTTTACGGCGTGCATCGTCCCGGTTCTTTCTATATGCCGTTATCTATGGAAAATATGAACACTAACAATTTTGCCCCGTCAATTGACGCAATATTCGGGAGAGCAAATGTTTTTGGCGCTTTGGGTTTAAATTTGCCGGTAGACCTTTTCCTAAAAGCGGGCAGATATAAAGCACAAGCAGCCCAGTACGGTATTGTATCAAAATACAAAACCGAACAGGTTCTCTTTATGATGAACCTTAAAACCGACTTTACATACGAAATCGAAGTTGTTTTAAACGATCCTATCAAATTAAGCTTATTTGGCGCTGTTAATTACCTATTAAATCAGTCTGTCCAGCGCTATTATGACGAAGACGGAGCAATCGGACATGGTAATGCTGTTATTAACCAGTATGCTCCCCAATTCATGGCTGGTATCAGGTTATTGGATTTCTCGTCAGATATGCTGTCAGTAAATGCAGAAATGCTCTACGGTATGAATGTTTCCAATATCTACTCCGGTCATGCTGCCGGAGCTTCTGTCAGAGCCAATATCAATATTACCGATTCAATCTCTGTTCCAGTAGGTCTCCAGTTTGCTTTCCATGAAAAAAACATTGACCTTTTGGGCCAGACCGCAATAGCAGAAGACCTTATTTGGCCGAATGCCACAGGAACCCTTACCACAATGAGTTTCCGTGAATCAATGGGTGTTGCTTTGGGAACCGGTGTTCGTTTTAAAAATGAATTTCTTAACGCAGAATTCAATGTCGCAGGCAGCTTCAACATGATTAAACATTATTACCGCACAGATCTTTCTATCATTAAAATGTCCGCAGACGCGATGGTAACTCTGTTTAACAAGTTCTTTGTAGGCGGCGGTGTAATTCTTGGTACCCTTACAGAAGTTGAATGGAAAACAAGAGCCGATGCTACAGGTAAAGAACCGGATCATTTCCAGGTTTTTAGACCTTTGGAAAATATCGGATATGAAGTTTACGGCGGTATCAACCTCGGCAATTCCAGCAGGTTTATCGTAGGTTTTAACAATAACAAGGGTCTTTCCCTCAATAATATGCTCGAAGCAAGACACGAAGGTCAGGTTAAGTACAAACAAAAAGGCACCAACTGGGGTCAGGATCAGCTGGCTGAGGCTGGGGGGTTGTACTTTAAGTTTTTCTTCAGGTTTTAATCTGGAGTAAACTGACATTGGAGAGCGACTGGCACCTGCGGTGCGGTCGCTTTTTTTTTGCGGGGGCGGTTTCGCCTGCGGCTTACCGGGAACGTGTATTGGTAGAATTGCTATATCTGTAAATTATTTTTATCAAAATAGTTTACAGATTTTAAATTTTCAAAATGATCATCTAAAGTCCATAAAATACAATTGTATTTTAAACTTGTTGCATAAATAATACTATCAGCCATTGGTAATTTTAAATTTTTACTTATTTCTGCCGCAGATAAAGATAATTCTTCTGTTAAGTCTATGATACTTCCCTGTTTCATATATCCAACAGCCAATAATGCGTCATCTTCATTTCTTTCAATTAATAATTTCTTAAAGACTTCATAAACTGTAATTGTAGGGACAATTAATTTACTTGTCTCTTCAATTATGTCGGAAACTATATCTCCTGCTTGAGTGCCTGCAAAATATTCCAGCCAAAATGACGAATCAATAACATTCATATTCGGTCATTTTCTCTTATAATATTTGTATCTATACCTCTGAAAATTCCTTTCATTTTTTTAATAGGTTTTAAGGGAATCAGTTCAATTCTGTTATTGTAGGGAATGAACTCAAATGTATCCCCAGCCTCTAAACCATAAGTTTCGCTAATATTTTGTGGAAAATCTAATTGAAATTTACTGGTTAAAGTAACTGTATTCATAAAAAATCCTCATTCTTATTGTATTATATTTATTTAATAACGTCAAGAAGACGCCCTGATACTTGCTTTTAACCAATAATTCGTACAATATAAAATTATGAATAGTCTTAATATTTCTGCATTTAACGGTAAAGGGGACGGGAGTTTTGATAACTCTGAGGCTTTTGCTCTGGCTTTACGGGCAATAAAGGATAATGGGGGCGGGACGCTTCATGTTGGGAAAGGTGTTTGGCGGACAGGGCCTATCGAGCTTTTTTCCAATACTACTTTTGTTCTGGATGAGGGAGCTGTTGTTTCGTTTATTCCCGATTTTGAACGATACACGCCTGTCTGGACGCGCTGGGAAGGTGTGGAATGTTACGGGATGCACCCTTGCGTGTTTGCGACCGGGCAGGAAAATATTACCATTATGGGGAAAGGTACCTTTGACGGCTGCGGTGAGGGCTGGTGGCCTGTTGCAACCGAAAAGAAAAGTAAACCGCAAAGGCAGCCGGAGCTGCCGCTGGAGTTTAAATTAGCGAGTTTGAACCCGGGTTATGAAAAACAGCCGGGAGGCGGGGGCGGCAGAGCTTGTCAGTTTTTGCGGCCTCCCCTTTTGCAGTTGTTTAAGTGTAAAAATATTAAACTTCAGGATTTTACTTTAAAAAATTCTCCGTTTTGGACGCTGCACCCTGTGTTTTGCACTAATTTGACAATTTCAGGGGTTTTTGTTACCAATCCTCATGACGCGCCCAATACCGACGGCATTGATATCGATTCCTGCGAAGACGTGCTTATCGAAAATTGCATTGTTTCTGTCGGGGACGACGGTATCGCGCTTAAATCCGGCTCAGGCGAGGACGGGATAAAGGCGGCGAAACCTACCCGGCGTGTTACGGTACGCGGCTGCTCGGTTGGGGATGGGCATGGCGGGATTGTTATCGGAAGTGAAACGGCAGCGGGTATCTTTGATGTAATTGCGGAGGATTGTGTTTTTAAGGGCACAGACCGCGGGATACGGATTAAAACCCGGCGCGGCAGGGGCGGAAAAATCGAAAATCTTGAGTTTAAAAACCTTGTAATGGAAAATAATCTTTGCCCGCTTGCCATCAATATGTTTTACCGCTGCGGCGCCGCCATGGAAGACGGCTTTTTTACACAGGATGTCCTGCCTGTTAATGACGCGACCCCATCCATCAAAAATATCCGTGTTTCCAATATCCGCGCCACCGGCTGCCGCGCTTCTGCCGCCTTTATCGCAGGGTTGCCGGAAGCCCCCGTAGAAAACCTTAAAATAGAAAACTGCGAGTTTTCCACAGACGAAACCAGCGGGAATAGCACAAATGAGTCGGATATGTTCCTTGGTATACCGGAAGCTAAACAAAAGAGCATCCGGCTTATTCATGTTAAATACCCCGTATTTGAGAATGTTAAGGTTATGGGTCCCAAAGACGCGTTTATTTATGATTGACGGAATGTAATAGTCGGATTATATTTTTCAAATCTATGAAATAAAGGACGATGCTGAATTAAACTTTTGCAAAAAAGCCGCTGCCGCTTTTCCGGTTTCGGGGCTTGTGTTTTCCAGCAATATATCGATGCCCGGCTTGCGTTCTTTAATAAGACTTAAAAGAGAAAAGTAGTCAAGTTCCCCCGTTCCTGCGGGAAGCATTCCGTTTTTTTTGCCGTTCTCCATGCGAAAATCTTTAGCATGAATAATAATTATATCGTTTCCAAACGCGTCAAAAGCGCGCGTAAAAAAACTTTTATGGCTTTCTGATTTTAAACCGGCAACCGGCAGCAGGTTAACAGGATCATAAATAACTTTTAGCGCGGGAGACGAAAACATTTTTATAACTTTTTCCATTTTTTCGATGCTGGATATCGTATGCTGATCCGCAACCGCCTCGATGCAAACGATAGAGCCGCACTTCTGCGCGGTATTAACAAGTCTTTCCAGTGAACGGCAAAAAAGATCAAAGTTTTCCTGTTTTTCCGTATCAGGATGATAAGAACAATCACCGTTACAGGAGCCTGTTTCCGTTCCTACAATCGAACAGCCAAAATCACGCGCAAACCGCAAATGTTCTTCAAAAGATTTAAGATGTTTTTCTCTTGTTTCAGCATCAGGGTGCACGGGGTTTATGTAGCAGCCCAATACCGCAACTGCTATGTTTTTCTCTTCCAGCGCGCGCCTTACAAGCCGCGCAAACCCAACGCTTAACATCCCCGGCTTTGGAGCATTGGCAAAAGATTTCGCCAGCGCAAGCTGAATAGCGGCAGGGTTGTATTCATCGAGTATATTCGCCAGCTCCTGTGGCGTTACGTTTTTTGCATAATCATGCGCCCGCAGGCCTATTTGCAGCATGGTGGTCTCCTTATTGTCATTGTAGCACGGTTAACAAGCATTTACAATGCAGCATTCGCAATGCAGCATTCGCAATGATTGACCTGTACCATCTGATACCCTATAATTAATATATGAAAAGACTTTTGCCTATAGGTATGCAGGATTTTGCCGCAATTCGCAAAGAGGGTTTTTGCTATGTTGATAAAACCGCGAGAATTCATCAGTTAATAACAGGTTCAGGAAAACAGTTTTTTCTATCCCGCCCCCGGCGTTTTGGAAAATCGCTTTTATGTTCAACACTAAGGGCAATTTTTGAAGGACGCAGGGAACTTTTTGGAGAAATCTGCGGTTTTCCGGCACTTGCAATTAATTCACTTGAATGGAGCTGGAAAAAACATCCGGTGATAAGGCTGGATTTAAGCGCGGGAACATATTCAAACGGAACAGATGAACTTTATTCCGTACTTTCGCGGGAATTAAAAAGAGAAGCAGAAAAACTGGAAATTGTTCTTGATGATAAAAATTATAAGAATCAATTTGCAAGCCTGATAGAAAAATCTTCAAAGAAAATGGGCGAAAAAGCCGTTGTTATAATTGATGAGTATGATAAACCAATGTTCGGCACCATCGACGAACCTTCCATACATAAAAAAATAAGGGAAGAACTTAAAGGATTCTATGGCATATTAAAATCATACGATGAATATTTGCAATTTGTATTTTTAACAGGCGTAACCAAGTTTTCTCATGTCAGTATATTTTCCGATTTAAATCATCTTACCGATTTAACTCTCGATCCCCGCTATTCGGACATTTGCGGTATAACACAGGAAGAAACAGAGCAAAATTTTATGCCGGAGATAGATGCAATCATTGCAGAAAACGGCATAAACAAAAATGAATACATGGAAAAACTGCGCTGTTTTTACAATGGATACCGGTTTTCCGAAAAGCCATTAACTGTATATAATACTTTTGGTCTGCTTCATCATTTTTACAACAATGGCGCATTCCTGCCTTACTGGTATGAATCCGGATCCCCTGACTTTTTAATAAAATTAATAGCTTTGCAAAAAATAGATGTATCAAATTTGGAAAATATGCAAATAGGATATGAAAGTTTTCGCAAGTATGATGTAGAAAATATAGAAGCCGAACCGATACTATACCAAACCGGCTATCTTACAATATCAGATTTTGATAAAGAAAGGAACAAGTTTACGCTTGATTATCCTAATTTAGAAGTACGCTCTTCTTTTTCAAAGTCTTTAATTAAACAGTACCTGAAAGCTCCCGCAGATAAGGCAAATACATTACTTATTAAACTGCCGGATGCTCTTTTGGACGGCAATATCGAAGAAACAATAAATGTTCTGCGCCAATTTTTGGCTTCTATTCCTTACGACATCATCAAAGAAACAGAAAACTATTATGAAACCGCAATACACCTTGTTTTTACAATGCTGGGTTTCAACTGCCGTTCAGAGGTACGCATTGCATCCGGGCGGATAGACACCCTTGTTGAAACAAAAAGTTTTGTTTACTGCTTTGAGTTTAAATTAAACGGTACGGCGCAAGATGCATTGGCGCAGATAAACTCCAAAGAGTACCTCCTGCCATGGCAGGGCAGCGGAAAAAAACTATTCAAGATAGGCATAGAAATAGATCGCGAAAAACGCAACATTGGCGAATGGATGTGTGAAGCCTACTCCTGAATCTCTACCAGAAAATCCAAGAATTTTATGATGAGTGAGTTTTCGTATTCGCCGTGGAATTTGCCGTCGAAGAATTTGGGGAGGGCTTCTTCTTTTAGGGTGATCCAGCTTTCTTCTTCCTGACCGGGCATGACGGGGAAAAATAACGCGTTTACTGAGCGGGCGGCTTCAAGGTCAACGGGAGCGTCCCCGATAACAAGCACTTTCTGCGGGGAATATTTTCCTGTTACAGCAAGGCTTAGCTGGGCTTTTTTGCTTCCTGTTTCCTGGCCTGCAAGCAGCGAAACATATTTTGTGATGCCGGAGAAAGACCAGTCTTTGTCCAGGCTTATGCCGGCTGCAGATGAAACTACCATGATGTCAGCTTTTTCTGCCATGATTTTTAGAGATTCTTCTACATGATGAAAAGGAAGCTGCCCCTGCGTGTATTCCATTAAAAGTTCGTCGCTTTTTTTGCTCCAGTTTAAAACTTTTTCCAAAAGAGGAGAAGGATTTTTTTCCATCCAGCTGTTTAAAGTTTCGTTGGATAAAGTTTCGTTGTTTTTAACAAATGCGCGCAAAGGAAAAGTATCGATAGTAGTGTCCGATATTCTGTTTAATTGATCGAGCGCAGACAGTATGGACATAAACCGGTTTGCTCCGCGGTTGCCGGAATAAAGATTGTATTTATACCAGATTTTTTCGAACTCTGTTTTGTATTTTTCTATATTCCATATTTCCAGCGCTGTAGGGCACATGGATTTGATGTGCTTGGTGTTCATTGCATCGAATGCGGTTCCGTCTGAATCAATCCCGATAAAAAATTCTTTTGTAGGCACAAAAGCCGCAATGTCTAATTTTGTGTTCATTAATTTCTCCTTTAGTTTTATCCTTTATAAAGGATTGGCCATTTTCCCTGCGGTTCAATTTCACCGAACAGCACGCCGGCGCATACTTCCATGCTTTGCGGCGATGTGGCAAAAGAAATAATCAGGTTTGAACAATTGTTAGGCACGCTGATTGGATACGGCGTGTTTGTAATAACCACTATTGTTTTTCCCTGCGATTTTTCTGCCAAAAGCTCAACAAATTCATTGTTTGCCAGTTTACCCCGAATATAAAAATTTGTAATTACTATTGTATCATACTTTTTCATATTTTGTAATATACGTTCCTTGTCACTGTCATCAAAGGTATATTCTGTTTCAAGATAATCAATGTTTTTATTGTATTTTAGGCAGTTTTTATACAATATGCCCGGATGCCAGTAATAATTATTGGGTGTTTTGTTGATTTGTTCAATTACAAGCATATTTTTTATGTTTTTTAGGGGCAAATCTTTGTTTTTGTAAATTAACACTGATTTTTTTGCAATGTCTTTTGAAAGGGCAATTATCTGCGGATCGCGAATTACTTTTTCCGGGTCTTCCCTTTTCTGCTGCGTAAATAAATCATTATCGTATTTAACCTTTAATACCCGGTACACTTTTTTATCAAGTTCTTCTTCTCTGATTCTTCCGCTTTCTGCAAATTCCTTTATCTTGTTAAAAGTTTCGCTTACCAAATTATTTTCCGCCTTCATAAGCACAAGGTCTGCTCCGGCTTCCAGTGACATCGCGCAGGCATTTGCCACCCCGTAACGAAGAGCTACGCCGCCCATTGTCATGCTGTCCGTTGTTATAACTCCGTCAAAACCCAATGTGTCGCGCAGTAAACCGGTTAGTATTTTTTTGGAAACGGTTGCAATGTCGGCTTCGTCAAATGCAGGGAAAATACTGTGCGCTGTCATAATCGATGGAAGAAGATCCCTTTTTATGAGCTCACGGTACGGCAGCAGTTCCCTGTTCATCATTGTATCACGATCTGCTTTAATTACCGGCATCTCAAAATGCGCGTCTACAGCGGAGTCGCCCCTGCCGGGAAAATGTTTTCCTGTTGCAATCAGTTTTTCTTCTTTAAATCCTTCGCAGGTTTTTATTGCGTATTCTGCCACAACTTGTGCATCATCCGAATAGGCGCGGGTGTAAACTTCAGGGTTATTCGGATCTGTGTTAACATCCAGTACGGGAGAATGTATCCAGCTAAAACCTGCCGCCTTTGCCTGACGCGCAACGGCTTTTGCAGAAAGGTAAGCCATATTAACATCTCCTGCCGCGCGTATCCCCATGGGTTTTGGAAAAATATTTACTCCGCCAAAATTAAAATCCGCGCTTGTTCCGCCTTCCTGATCAAATGAAAAATGCAGAGGCAAACCAAGCGGGCGCGAAGAAGCGATTATTTTAAGTTCATCCAGAATATTTGCGTATTGAGAAACGGTTAAATAAGGAGGCGGCATATCTTTTTTGTAGCCCTTGGTATCTGTTACATCCATTACCATCTTGCCGGTTTTTGGGTCAACATAACTGCCAAAAAGACGCGCAATAGGAGTTAGCCGTAAACCTCCGCAGTGATACTTTAAAATAGCGTCATGTATGTGAGGGCGGACAATTGTACCTGTAAACCCAAGCGTTAAAAGCGCGCCTATTTTCTGATCAAGGCTCATCTTTAAAATTATGTTTTTTAAAAAATCATTTTTCATGGCTTCTCCCTGCAATTTTTTTTATAACAAATTCATACGCTGTTTCCAGCAGCAGATAATAAACACCGTATAAAAAACCGAATAAAAACGGCTCAAGGGGCACCGGCACAGCGGCTTCGTCAAGGGAAAAGAGCCGGATAAATATTACATTTATATAATAATATGTTATTACAATAATTGCCATAATGGCAGTAACTTTAATGATATGCAAAGGCAGGGAAAAGACAAACATTAAACCTTTTTTTTCTTCGCCGAATACGCGTTTTCCGGATGCCATGCGTATTACAGGATTTACTATTACTATGTCTGCTATTACCATGATCGCTATAAGACCCCAAACCAGATTAAGGGAAAAAGCATGAGCCGCATTTTCTATATCCTGTGGTCCTGAACGTCCCCAGGCGGCAAAAAAACAAACCGCTCCCGCTGCCCACATTCTAAACAGAGTTTTTTTAAGCGCTGTTTTCATTCTTTTTCCTGAAGCCAAAAACCAAAACAGCAAAAGCGCAGAAACAATAAACCGCGGCTCCCAGAATAACAAGAGCAAGCGGAATTGACGTTATTATCCTGGCGCTTAACGGAAGCAGTTCGTACACCTGAGTTTGACGGTTAAGGGTGTAATAAATATTTCTAAAAAATATCTCATCGCCAAACAGCATGATTAAATACAATACTGCAGAAAAAGAGGTAACAAAATTCATTATAACGGCAAAAATTTTTGAGCCGAAACTTTCTTTTATTCCGGAAACAGAAAATACTGTTACAAGCCCAAAAATAATAAAGGCAAAATATGAAATACCTGTAAGTTCTTCCGCAGAAAGACGCGTCATTCTGATAGCAAATTGAGACAGGGCAAGCTGCGTTATTGCCGCAGCAAAGACTGCTATGCGTATTTTATTCATCGACATTTCCTTTCAGGCGAAGACCTGTTGCCTTGTCAAAAAAATGCGCTTTGTGAATATTAAAAACCGCCTGCACTTTTTGCCCTTTGCTGACAGGCACGTTTGCTGGTATCCTCGCTGTAAAAATACAGCCGTTTGCGTTTAACGAGGCATAATATTCCGCTCCCAAAAATTCATAAGCTTCAATTGTTGCGTTAAAAGCACATTCCTCTTCTGACGTTTTTTCGCCAATCTGCAATGTTTCAGGGCGCAGTCCCAGCACAAGCTGCGTATTTGAGGCACAGCCGCACGAACTTATTTTCTGCGGAACTTTGCATTTTAATACCGGCTCTTTATTTTCATTTACGCCGTTAAAATCTTCACCGCTAATGTATCCGGCTGCAAGATTAATTGGCGGGGTGCCGATAAAAGAAGAGGTAAAAATATTTGCGGGTGTGTGATAGATTTCGTAAGGGGTGCCGATTTGCTGAATACGCCCTTCGTTCATTACTACAATTTTATCTGCAAGGGTCATTGCTTCTATTTGATCATGGGTTACGTAAACTATCGTAGGGTGCAAATCGTTATGCAGCACGGAAAGTTCACGCCTTGTCTGCTGCCTTAATTTCGCATCCAGGTTGGAGAGCGGCTCGTCCATTAACAGCACTCTTGCCTGTTTTGCAAGAGAACGTCCCATGGCAACGCGCTGTTTCTGTCCGCCGGAAAGCGCTTTTGGGAAACGGTTTAAGTAGTCATAAAGGTCTACTGTTTTGGAAACATCCATCACCCTTTCATGAATGTCCTGCGGAGGCTTTCCCTTTATCGTTAAACTAAAACCAATATTTTGATATACGGTCATGTTGCCGTAAAGCGCATAGTCCTGAAAAACCATCGCTGTTTGGCGATCCGAAGGTGAAAGATCGTTGATTCTTTTGCCTGCCAGAACCATATCGCCGCCGGAAATTTCTTCAAGACCGGCAATCATTCTAAGGACGGTTGATTTTCCGCAGCCGGAAGGTCCTACCAGAACAATAAATTCTCCCTCCTGCACGTCAAGATTAAAGTCGAAAACTGCCTGCACAGCGCCCGGATATATTTTATTTATATTTTTAAGGCTTAAGTATGACATAACTTCTCCTTGCGGTATCTTTTGCATCTAACAAGTGATATTGCAGACGCAATTATTAACGAGAAGCCCGCTGCCTGAAGGGGAAGTACGATTATCAGTACGGAATGAAGACCTGCGGGGAGCAGGAAAAAGCGCAGACATTGGAAAATGCCGAGAGCAAGCGTAATCTGAGACCAGCGTAAATTGTACCGCTTGATTTCTGAAGAAGCGATAAACACCAAAAACGAAAGCACTATATTAACAAGTATAATTTCCATTACCCTTATCCCTGCGGCAGATACATCAATCGTGTTAAGCGTAAATATTGTCTGGGTTGTATTAAAAATTAAAAAAAGAAGAGCAATCGCGGAAGGCAGAGAGTTAACCTGATATAACAGCATTTCGTTTTTTTTCATTTGTTTTTCCTCTTCAAAGCATTACGTATAACAAAAAATGACGTAAAAATCGATGTTAACAAAAACAGAATGTATCCGGCAAGCCCTAAATCATAAGTTAGCGTTGAATATTGATATTTAATTGTTCCGCGTTCTATGTACCTGTTAAGAGAGCTTAAATCCAGCGCTGAATATTCCAGCCGGGAAAAAACCAGCACAACGATGGAATCTATCCCTATAAAAAGACTAACCGCCGCTATTAAAACTGTTATTATTAGCGTTAAAAAACCTGCCGTGTATTTATTAATCTGCAGTAAAAACAAAACAAGAGCGAAAATTACAGCGATTATTGCTTTCCAAAGCAGGTTGTTATTTACCATCTGCATCTCGTGATAAAAATCTACAAGAGCTTTGCCGCCGTAAGCGTAAAATATATAAACATTGGAAACAAAACCCAGCGCATAGATCATTAGCAGTATTGCCGATGTTAGATAGAGAAACAAACCTGCGCGCTGAAATTTTATCCCGTTCACCTTTTTACCCCATCATAAGCATCACGGTATACTTCTATATAATCCGTAATTCTGCCGGAGTTATACGAATCTTTTATCTGCGCGATTGTAGCGGCTCCTGCCGTGATATATGTGAATATCATATCAACCTGCGTTGCGCCGATATTGGTAGCCAATAACTGGCGCTGCAGACGGCTTGTAAGGGAAAATACAGGAGGAACAAGGCTGAAATAGGGCGATGATGTTTTATTGTAGCTGACGGATAAAACATCCGCGTCTTCATAAAGTTTCCATGTACGTTCTCCCTGCACCGATGTAAATTGCTGTTCAAAGCCGATTGACTTTTCGTAGCCGACAGGAAAATTAAAGCCGATAAAATTACGTGAAAACAAAGCGCCGTCTCCGTTTGAATATAATGCAGACTGTTCATTAAACCACGAGCTCATGCGCGGATAGGCAATGCCGCCGGAGCCGATGAAAGGCTCTATATCGATCATTTCCGGCATACCGAAATTCTGCGCGGTGGAACCTTCCGCAGAGAACATAAAATCAAATAATAGCAGGCACTGTTTTAATTTTTCACCGCCTGTTACGGAGGAAATTGCCCAGCCGTCCGGCTTTATAACGCGTGTGTTTTCTATAAAATGCACAAAACCATCCGTAACGCCGGGAATTCTTGTAAGCGGAGGCAGAATTCCTTCTACATCACTTTGCACTCTTCCGTCTCCAAGCGAAACTGCTGTTGTGGAGGGAATAAAATCAAAGGTCATAAAACCGAATTTGCTGTGCCCCGTACGGAGATCGCCGCCAAAATAAATATTTCTAAAATTATCACGCAGCGAAAGTGTCGCAAAATCCGGCGCGATAAGACCTTCGTCGTAAAAAGTTTTTAGCAGAGGCAGGATATTATCCAGCATATTGTCCTGCGCATAGGAAAACTGCAAAACTCCGTCCTTGTCCAGATAGAATTTTGATTCATAAGAATCGGATCCAAAAACACGCTGCCCGTTAAAATAATTGGCAAGCCGCAGAAGGTCTTCTCTGTAGGAAGTTTGGCGGAAAAAATAGGGAACTATATCCGCATTTGGAACAACAGTTCCTGTAACAAGCCTGGACAATGTGTTGGGCGCAAGGCGGATTACACGCCAAAGGGCAGCAAGTTCGTCAATATCAAACTGCGCTTTGCTTCCAAGAAAAAGCTGCGATGGTTTTTCCAAAGACGGATATGTTTCCTTTATATAATTGATCAATGTATCCCTTGCCGCATTAAAACTTAAAACACCGTCAACAGCCGCTTCATTCTGCATAACAATAACATTGCGGGAATGTCTTGCATTTTCGCCGTGCCAGTAGCCAGGATACGAAACTTTAAGTGCTGCCGTTTCCCTTTGCGGGGTTAAATCCAAAAGCGCGCTTACCCAGGACTGTCGGCACATAAACGCGCGGGCAAAATATCCAATTTCCGCAATGTAGGGTACAAAATAAATTCCGCCGTCATAAGCTGTAATTGCTTCCCTTATGCTTCCGTTATTTTCAAGATATGTTTTAAAATTGGGCATATATCCGTTATCTATAAATTGCCCCAGTTCCAGAAAATATCCTTGAGTACCGTAGGTCATAAGGTCTTCTGCCGTTGAATTTCCGCCGTAAATATTTGCGTCTTTAAAACCTGTAGCGGATTGTGTCTGAATAATCTCATTGGATCTTGACTGTGTTGTAACATCTTCCAGTTCTATCCCCAGCTTTCTTTCTACCCATTGCCAAAACGGTTTTAGGTCTCCTGTTTTAATGATGCTGCCGTCCGGCATTGTCAGCGGAGAGGAATGGTTATATTTAAAAAACCTGTTCTCCGCAACATAATTAATTTTAATGGGCCCAAAAGTATCCGCACCATCAAAACCCGTCTGCCTGGCACATGATGACATTAAAATCAACAACCCCAAAACAACCAAAAATTTCTTTTTCATAAAATCCATTCTCCTCTTTGTTCATTATCCATTATTCTTTGCTCTTTGTTCATTGTTCTTTGCTTACCCCTTCACTCCTCCCAAATTTGTTCCTCTTGCGAAATATTTTTGAATAAAAGGATATATTATCAATACGGGAATGATCGAGCATACCAGTATCGCAAACATATACGAATCTGCGGCAAAGGGCAGTTCCAAAGGCGAATTGTCTGCGAATTGGGCATAATATTCGATTAACCGGCGCATTGTTACCTGCAAAGGAGCGTCCGCTTCTTCGCGCAAAAGCAGGTTTGCCCAAAAATATCCGTTCCAGCGGTTGGTTGCATAAAAAAGTGAAACTGTAATAATAGCCGCCGTTGACATTGGAATATAAATTTTACTGAATAGCTGAAAATCATTCGCCCCGTCTATTGTCGCAGCCTCGTCAATTTCCGCAGGGATTGTTTCAAAATAACTGCGAAGAAGTATTATATTAAATGCCTGCACTCCGAACGCAAATACAAAACCCCAGCGGTTGTTAACGCCCATATGATAGTAGTTTAAATATGTAGGAATCATGCCCGCACTGAACCACATTGTAAAAACTATAAACAGATTAAACTGGCGGCGGAACAGCAGTTTTTTTCTGGAAAGCGCATAGGCTCCGCATGCGGAAATTAACATACTCCATGCCGTTCCAAAAACGGTATAAAATAAAGTGTTAACGTAGGAAAGCCAGAAAGTTTTATTGTTTAAAAGGAATTTGTATACTTCAAAATTAACATCGCGGGGGAACAGGACTACTTCGCCGAATTCATATGCCATTTTTCCGCTGACAGACGCAGAAAAAGCATAAACTACAGGATACAGCGCCAGCAGGGAAAAAACACCCGTTAAAAAATAGGCAAAAAATTTAAATGTTATTTCGCTTGCGCCAAGGCGTTTTATCATATAATCACCACAATGAGGTCGATGTGACCCGGCGGCTGATATAATTCGCGCCAATTACAAGAAAAAATCCTATTACCGAATTGAACATATCGATAGCGGAACCCATGCCGGTATTGCTCTGCGTACCTACAAACAAAGCCAGCCTGTATGCAAGAGTGCTTAATACGTCTCCTGTTGCATACGTGGAATTATTGTAAAGAAGGATAACTCTTTCGTATCCTACGGAAAACATATTTCCAATGCGCATTATCAGCATGATTGTCAGGGTTATGGAAATACCCGGCAATGTCACATAACGAAGTTCCTGTATTTTGTTGCCGCCGTCTACGCGCAAAGCCTCGTACAGTGTAGGAGACACTCCCATTATTGCGGCAAAAAATACAATTGAACTGTAGCCCGCCTCTTTCCAGATGCCCGTTATGCAAAACAGCGGCCTGAAATACCTCGCCGTTTCCAGTATTTTTCCGTCCGGCGTAAAGCCAAGGTCAAGCATGGCGCGCGCCAACACTCCCGTAGAAATGGAAGATTCCTTTAAAAGCATAAGCGCAAGTCCTGTAATTGTTACCTCTGACAAAAAATAGGGCAGATATGTAATTGTCTGCGTAAGTTTGCGGTAAGGTTCATGGATAATTTCGCTAAAAAGGATTGCAAGAATAATTGGAACGGGAAATGCAAAGATAAGTCCGTAAAGGCTTATCATAAATGTATTTCTAAAAGCGCCCCAGAATTCCCGTTTGAATGTATCGTTAAACATAAGCTGAGTAAAATTAAAAAAGCCGGCAAAATCGCTGCCAAGAATTCCTTCGTCCGGTTTATAATCCTTAAAAGCAACCAGAAGACCGCCCATGGGTTTATACACAAACAAAAGATACCAGATTAGCATTGGAATAAGCAGGCAGTATAAACGCCAATCGCGAATAAAAACAGAAAGATACTTTTGCCCCGATTCCAGAAAAGCATCATTGTTTTTTAAAAGCGGCTTGTTTAGCGTCATATTTTTCCCATTACCAAATATTAATTTCCAGACCCCAAGGGTGGTCACACCCAAGTCTGTTTACGGCTTCCATAAAAAAATAATCGCCGTAAATAAGAGGAACATGCCTTTCTTCCGGTTTACCGTGATACTGCGCGGTTGCCATATTTACAATTCCGTCCGCTGCCGGATCCCAGATACAGTGGGATGCTTCTATTGCTTTTAAAATACTAACCGCATTTTTTAAGAACTCATCGTTTTTTGTTAACTGCCAAAGAACCTGCAGCCCGCAGGCGGCAATTGATCCTGCGGAAGTATCAATTATATCACCGGGCATTTTAAAATCCGCAGGCGGAATAAACCCGAAACGGGATACTTCTTTGCAAAAATATTCCGCGATACGCTCTGCCGCTTCAAGAAAACGCTTTTCGCCAGAATGACGGAATGAAAGCGCAAAACCGTACAATGCCCACGCCTGCCCTCTTGTCCATGAAGAGCCGGCTGCGTACCCCTGACCTGCCGGAGTTTCAACTAACGCTCCGTTTAAAGGATCAAGGATTGCTATGTGATTGCAGGATCCGTCTTCTCTTACGAGATTTTTAAGGGAGGTATCGGCATGATCAGACGCGATAAACGCAAAGCGCGGATCCTGGAGCTCTTTGCCTGCCCAATAAAGGAGAGGGAGATTCATCATGCTGTCAACAATAATCCATCCTGTGCAATCACGGTTCCAGGCGCGGATAAATTTTCCGCGGGGATTGTAACGGCCTGCAAGAAGGGATGCGGCGTGAAGAGCGCGGGTGCGGGCTGTTTTATCGCCTGTAAGCCTAAAATCCAGCACCGAAGAAAGCATCCACATAAAACCAACATCGTGGTGCAGACCTTCAAAGCCCGCGAGAGACGCATCAAGTCTTTCCTGTACAGCTCGGGCTGTCAGTAAATATTTTTCTTCTTTTGACGCATTGTACATGATCCAGAGCATTCCCGGCCAAAAACCGTTGGTCCACCAATATATATTTTCTTTCATTTTATCGGAATATTTTCCGTTTACAGCGGCATAAGGTACGGATGCTCCCAGCCTGTCACATTGCGCGGACATTTTCAGCGCTATTTTTTCCCAGACTGTTTCTGCCCATGTTGTTATGTTTTCCATTTTTTTAGTATATCACATTTTATTGTAATATATGCTATAATGAATAATAAAAAATTAGGAGTTTTTATGATAAAAGTTACAGATAATAGTTTTTTTCTGCAAACTGCCGATACGGAATATATTTTTCGTATTACAAAACACGGGCATTTAGAGCACATTTATTACGGAGCAAAGCTGGCAGGCGGTGATATTGAAGCGCTTGCCGTTAAACGTTCCGCGCAGGCAGGCTCGTCTGTGGTGTACTACGGAGATGATCCGCTGTACAGTCTTGATACCATGTGCCTTGAATGGTCGGGTATCGGAAAGGGCGATTATCGTTTTTCTCCCGCAGAAATTAAAATGCCCAATGATGGTTTTATCTGCGACTTTGTTTACGAGAGCCACAGTGTAAAAGAAGAAAATATACCCATGAAAGAGCTGCCTTTTGCAAAAGGCGAATGTTCTTCACTTGAAATAAAACTTCGCGATAAAGCAAGCGATGTTTCATTAACATTGATCTATTCGGTTTTTAAAAAAGCCAATTGCATAACACGGCGCATTGTTCTTGAAAGCGATGCTCCCCTCGTTATCCGCCGCCTTTTAAGCCTTTCACTTGATATGCCTAACATGGGATACAATATGGTCACCTTTGACGGCGACTGGGCAAGGGAAGCGCACAGGCATGACCGCCTGCTGCAGCCGGGGCTCTTTGTCAACGAGAGCAGAACAGGAGCAAGCAGCAACAAGCATAATCCCGGTTTTTTACTCTGCGAAAACGGCACATCAGAAAGCAGCGGCAGGGTGTATGGTTTTAACCTTATATATTCGGGGAATCATTTTAGTTTTGCGGAATTAAACAGCCATGAACTTGTCCGGGTTGGAATTGGAATCAGCCCGCATTGTTTTGAATGGACGCTGAATAAAGGAGAAAGTTTTGAAACTCCGCAGGCTGTTATGACTTTCAGCAACAATGGTTTTAACGGTTTAAGCAAAAATTTTCATTCGTTTGTAAACGATCATATAATAAGCGGACAATGGCAGGGCAAAGAACGGCCTGTTCTTTATAATTCATGGGAACCGTTTTTTTTTAAATTTAATCAGGGAAAATTGATGAAGATGGCGCGGCTTTCCAAAAAGCTGGGCATGGAACTTTTTGTACTTGATGACGGCTGGTTCGAAGGACGCGATGATGACAAAGCGGGGCTCGGCGATTATGCGATTAACCGACGGAAGTTTCCGTTCGGAGTTGGTTCGTTCGCAAAAAAAGTCCGCCGCCTGGGGCTGGAATTCGGCATCTGGTTTGAACCGGAAATGATAAATGAAAATTCCAATCTCTACCGCGCCCATCCCGAATACGCCGTTAAACATCCTAAATGCGAATCTACCTACGGACGCAACCAGCTTGTTCTTGATTTATGCAACCCTGCCGTGCGCGATTACATTGTCTCTTCTGTGGGCAAAGTGCTGGATGAAACAGGCGCAAGTTATGTGAAATGGGACATGAACCGGCACATCAGTGAATTTTATTCTGCGTTTATCGCTTCTCAGGGAGAATTTTTTCATCGTTATATACTTGGGCTTTACGATATATTAAAACGTATTTTTAATCCAAGACCTCATATTCTCCTTGAGTCCTGCTCTTCCGGCGGAAACCGTTTTGATTTAGGCATGCTCTGTTTCTCACCGCAAATTTGGGCATCCGACAATACCGATCCCGCCGTAAGATTAAATATTCAGGGGGGATTGTCCTATCTGTATCCTCTTTCCGCGATGGGCGCTCATGTATCCGATGCTCCGCATCAGCAGACACTGCGTGATACAAGCCTTTCTACCCGCTACAATGTCGCGTGCTTCGGATGCCTCGGCTATGAGCTGGATTTGCGTTTCCTTTCATTTGCGGAAAAACGAGAAATAAAAGATCAGGTTGCTTTTTACAAAAAACATCGTAAAACGTTTCAATACGGTGTTTTTGAACGCTTAAACGTAGCTTCCAGCAGATTAAAAAATAAAAAAATCTGGCTGTGCCGCGCGGAAAAAGAAGCCGTTGCCGGTTTTTTTCAGACACAATCCGGCGTTGGAGAGGAACCGGATGTCCTGCGGGTCAGCGGGCTTGAGAACGAAGCGTTCTATCATGTAAAAACCCGTCCGCAAAGTTTGTATATAAAACGGTTTGGAGGTCTTGTAAAACACATTCTGCCTTTCACGCTCGATCCCAATGGTTTTATACTGCGGACAGTTAACCGCTTTTATACCATGACTGACTGCACAGAAGATTATCAATGCAGCGGCAGCGCTCTTGAGGCGGGCATTCTTTTGAACAATCAATTTATGGGCAGCCATTATAACAATAAAACCAGACTGCTTGGCGATTACGGCTCAAGCTTATATACTATCAAAAGGAAATAATTATGGAAAAAAATTCTATACGCAACCGCGTAACATTCGGCGTTGGAACAATCGGCAGGGACATGGTTTATGCCATCGTCAGCATGTTTTTAATTGTCTATCTTACAGAAGTAATGAAATTTCCCGACAGTACAATGGCATGGATTGTTGGAATCATTTTTATAGCCCGTATTTTTGACGCGCTGACAGATCCTTTAATGGGATTTATCGTTGATAATACAAATACCCGCTGGGGAAAATTTAAACCGTGGATTTCCATAGGAGCTGTTCTTTCGCCTGTTTTTACAATACTCCTTTTCACCGACTTTAGCCTGCAGGGAAGCGGATTTATAATTGCCTTTGCCATCTTTTATTTTATGTGGGGCATCAGCTACACTCTCCATGATATTTCCTACTGGTCAATGCTTCCCGGTTTAACGGTAAATCAAAAGGAACGGGAAAAAATCGGCTCCCTTGCGCGTATCTGCGCCAACGTAGGTTTATTTTTTGTTGTTGTCGCAGTTCTGCCTCTTACAGGAATCCTGGGAGAAAAATTCGGGTCGCCGCAAAAAGGTTATTTTATTTTTTCTATCCTTGTTTCTGTTTTTATGTCACTGGGGCTTTGTGTTACAATATTCGGAGTAAAAGAAACAGGAATTGTTTCTGCAAAAAAACAAAGCACTCCTATAAAAGAGCTGCTTGGCATAATTGTAAAAAACGATCAATTGCTTTTTATCGCAATTGCCATGTCGCTTTTTATGATAGGTTATATGACAACGACAACATTCGGCGTATATTTCTTTAAATACGCATACGGCGATGAAAACATGTTTCCGGTATTTTCTGCCATTCTTGGCGTATCGCAGCTGTCGGCTTTAACATTATTTCCTTTATTCAGCAAAAAATTCGAGAGAAAAACCCTTTTTACAGGAGCGATAATTTCAATCTCTGCGGGCTACATACTTTTCTTTTATGCACCTGTAACAACAATGGTGTTCATTGGAATCGCGGGTGTTTTAATTTTCTTTGGACAGTCATTTATCCAATTGATGATGCTGATGTTCCTTGCAGACTCGGTAGATTACGGGCACTGGAAACTCGGCAAACGCAACGACAGCATTACTTTTTCGCTGCAGCCGCTTATTTATAAATTAGGCGGCGCTGTCGGCTCCGGGATTGTAGGAGCGGTTGCGATCATTTCCGGTATTAATCAGGCAGAAACAGCCGCCGAAGTTACTCCTCAGGGTATTTTATTGATGAAAGCCGCAATGCTGATTTTCCCCCTGTTATGTTATGCGGGATGCTATCTTATCTACCGTACAAAGTTTAAAATCGACAGCAAGTTTTACGCGCAGATACTTGCCGATTTACGCGAACGCGGAGAAATTAAAAGCTAAAAAAACGTATAGGATACGCCGGCGTAAGCTTTGAACATTTTCCAGAAATCACCGGGAACGATCATTGTATCGCTTTTCAGCAAAAACGGTATTTCAGCGCCGGCTAATATACGGAATGACGGCGCTAACCTGATGTTTATCCCAAAACCCGCAAAAAAAGACGTTAGGTCTTCTGATATATCCGTGATACGGGAGAGCATCTGATACCCTCCGTTAACGCTGAATATAACCGGGAAATTTTTATGGTAGATTTCGGCGCTTGCCTCGCAGCGAAGCAGCCTTTCGCCGGAGTGTTCTGTTGTATAACTTTTTGTGTTAACAGAAAAAGTTGTTAATACGTAGGGCAGCCAGAAGCCTATTTTAGCCCCGGAAGTCTCCCTAAAATTATTGCTTAATAAATCATATTTGGTACCCAATGTAGCGGATACGGAAATGGAAAAAAAGAAAATCCCCGGCATTGAAAATTCCATGCTGCCTAAAACCCCTATTTCAGGAACATCCGGTTTTTGCCAAAAATCATCGTTTACTCCGATAAACGGACCGAATTCCACTCTGAAAAAATCCGTTCTCGCCATAAACCTGAAATCCAGGCTATTCTGTAATATGTTATCCCTTTCCAGGCTGATTTTATATGACATAGAGCCGGATATTTCATTTTTTAAGTTAAAACTTCCTATTATAAAAGGATACGGGGTAAATTCACTAAAATACAGCCCGCCCGGAGGTCCTGAGGGCTGAAAAGTCATTTGGTTAACGCCTGCCGTAAGCTCTAATTCCAGCGCTCCAAGCAGACAAAAACCGCTAAATACAAGCAAAATACCCAGACAAATATACCGATTAAACCTTTTCATACTATAAATATTAACACTTTTAAACAAAAAATGCTAATCTAAAAAACTGTCAAGTTATATGGAATTCTTGTATTATTTTCAAATCGTGTCTGAAATTTGGAATTATAGAGCAGATTACTTAAAATTTACTTAATTGGTATCTTGACTTTATGCCATTTATATTGGATATTGGTAATATGAGTGATTATCTTGATCCCAATAATGAAGAGCTTCTCAAGGACTTTTTCAGCGAAGCACAGATGCAGGTGGATACTATGGAGCAAAATGTTCTGGTTCTTGAAAACGAGGGCGCCAACAAGGACGCCGTGGACGAGATTTTCCGGGCGGCTCATACCCTTAAGGGCGGGTCCGCAACTGTGGAAATGATGGAACTTTCTAAATTCACGCATCTCATAGAAGATGTCTTTGATGCAATTCGCGGCGGCCAGATATCTGTAAATGAAGATGTTGTGGATGCGTTGCTGCAGGCAATCGACATAATAAAAGAAATGCTTGACAAGCGTATGGACGGCTCAGTCTATAAGGAGGATACTTCCCAAATAGAAGGCAAACTCCGCGGTCTTATGGCAAGCGGTTCTCAGAAAGCTGCGCCTAAAGCCGCCGCAAAACCCGCGCCTGCTCCTGTAAAAGCTCCCCCCAAACCCAAAACAGGTCAGCTTTCCGCAGACGAAATTGAAGAATTAAAAGATTCCGTTGATGGGGCAATTCCCATATTCAGGGTTTCCGTAACTTTTGATGAATCCAGCCTGATGAATACCGTTGGAGGCATCCAGGTTTATGCGGCTCTTAAAAGCCTTGGAACAGTTCTTAAAACAGTCCCAGATTTTGAACAGCTTTATGCCGATAACTTTTTCCCTGTCGTGGATTATTACATCGCGTCTGCGGAAGATCCGCAAAGATTAAAAAAAACCGTAATTTTGCCGGATGTTAGCCTTAGCGCGGAAGTGTCCGATATTGACGGTGCGTCTAAATCTGCTCCCGTCGCGGCAAAACCCGCTCCTGCGGCAGCGCCGATAGCGGCTCCTGTAGCGGCACCGGTTGAAGCAGCTGCGGCAGTGCCGGCGGCAGCGAAACAGCAAGATGTGCATGATTTACATAAAGACGCGGAGAACAAGAAAGCCGGAAAAGAAGCCGGATCAATTCTGCGTGTAGATTCAAAACGAATTGATGATCTTTTAAATCTTGTTTCTGAAACAGTTATTACCAAGGCAACATTTAACCAGATCAATATGCAGTTTAATATTCTTACAGCGCAACTTCGCGAAATAGAAAATCAGTACCGTGAGAAAATTAAAAATCTTTTTGACAGCCTCCCCAATTATCTTGGAAATATTCAGGAAGGCAAATCAATTAAAGATATCCGCAAGGAAATAAACGAAAATTACGGCGATATTTTTACGCTTTTTGACGGTTTTGAAGCTTCATTCAAGAGCAACATGGCAAAATTCCGTTCAACTTCGCAGAACCTTGGGCGCATTACGGGAGAACTTCAGGAAGGCGTTATGCGTATTCGCATGGTTCCAATCAGCCAGATATTCAGCCGTTTCCCGCGCCTTGTACGCGACCTTTCCAAATCGCTTAACAAAAAAATTAACCTGGTAATAGAAGGTGAAGATACCGAACTTGACAAATCGGTAATAGAAGACCTGCTTGATCCAATTATGCACTCGGTTCGCAACTCCATAGATCACGGAGTTGAATCTGCGGAGGAACGCCGCGCCGCGGGCAAACCCGAAGAGGGGCAGGTGCTGTTAAAAGCCGCAAACGAAGGTAACATGATTGTTATCGAAATCGGCGATGACGGCAAAGGCATCGATGTTGAGTCTGTCAAAGCAAAGGCGGTCGAACGCGGTATTATAAGCCCGAATAAAATTCTTACCGATGTCGAAGCTTTTAACCTTATTTTTGAACCCGGTTTCTCAACCGCAAAACAGGTAACAAGCATTTCAGGACGCGGTGTCGGTCTTGATGTTGTCCGCCGCCAGATCGATGATCTTAACGGAACGGTAACCGTTAACTCCGAACGCGGCAAGGGAACCAAATTTATTATTAAACTGCCGCTTACGCTTGCCATTATTCAGGGCTTGCTTGTCAGGGTCGGTGCGGAAATCTATTCTATCCCCATTACATCTGTAATAGAAAGCTTGCGGATAAGACCGGATGAAATTAAAAAGATCGACAACTACGAAGTTTTCAATATACGCAGTGATGTTATTTCACTTCTGCGCCTTAACCGCCTGTTTGGCATCAAGACGGAGGAACAGCAGGAATATCATTTTATAGTAATTGTCGGAACTGCAGAAAAGAAAATGGGCTTCATGGTAGACAGCCTTATTGGAGAAGAAGATGTGGTCATCAAGCCCCTGCGTGATCAGTTTACCAATTCTCCGGGTATTGCCGGAGCTTCAATATTGGGAGATGGTTCGGTTTCTCTTATTATTGATGTCAGCCAGCTTCTTGAACTGGGGTTAAAAAAGGAAATGGAGCAGCGCCGAATCCGCGAAGCTCAAACACGGTAGGTGAATATGTCAGCAATAATCAGGGATTTAGCCCAGGTAAACGCCGATTTACAGGAACAAAAAGAACGGGTCGAGAATGTAGACTTTAAAATGGTTACCTTCTCTCTTGCCGGTAAAGATTACGGCGTTGATATCATGAATGTTAAGGAAATTGCAAAGGCGGATAAATTTACTTATGTGCCCAATGCAGCTTCATTTGTACGCGGAGTTTATAATCTGCGCGGTGATATTATCCCAATCATCGACCTTCGTCAGTTTTTTCATTTACCGGTAGAGGAAAAGAACGATAATCTTGAAAACATGCTTATCCTTCACATTAATGAACAGGTATATGGAACAATCGTAGACAAGATTGACAAGGTTGTCGGAATAAATCATGAAGCAATTCAGCCGCCTCACCCTATCTTCGGCGATATCAATATTAAATACATAAGCGGCGTTGTGGAAAAACAGGGCGATTTATACATCATTCTGGATGTTGTGCGTATATTCACGGTAAGCGATGAAGAAAAGAAACAATCACGCTCCGGGGTTGCAGATTCCGGCGAGTATTATGTTCCGCCGCCGCAAGCCGGGGATACTTTGTCTCAAAGGACAGCCGCCGATTCCGCAATCGGGTTTATTCAGGAAAGCCTTTCCGCGTTACGGCGTTTTACGGTTACCGGGTTAAACAACAAGTGGCTGCAAAGACGTTTCGCGGAATGGAGTGTTGGCCGCTCCGGAGAATCGCTGCAATTACGAAGCGCGTCAGAAGCCGATGATTTCCTTGGCTCCTTCTTCTCCCCCTGTTCAGGCGAATTCTGGACAGAATCTTATGCCAATGCTATCAAAAAAATCCTGCCGGAGAACTCTTCCGCAAACCTCAATATTTGGAATGTTGGCTGCGGAAAGGGCTATGAAACTTATTCTTTTGCGTGTATACTAAAGACAAGGTATCCTAATTCCCGTATCAAGATATGGGCAAATGACAATGATATCATGGCTGTTTCTGCCGCGCCGAATATGTATTTCGACCTGGGCGAACTGCCGGATTATTGCAGGCCGTATATGGTACGCGGGCAGAACGGGTATTCGTTTGATCAATCTATCAAGGACTCGATTGTTTTCGAGTTTCATGATATATCGAATGATAATCCCCTGCCGGATTTGGATATTATTCTTGCCAGAGATATTGTATCTTTCCTGCCGGAAAGCGATCAGGCAAAGGTAATCACGGATTTTTCGGAAAAACTGAAGAATCGCGGGATTGTAATTCTGGGAAGAAATGAAGAGCTTAACGGGGTCATTTGGCATTCAATAGCCGACGATCCCATTTCGGCTTATTTACATTCGGAATAAAACAAGGTATTATAAAAATATTAAGGAGTAAAATATGAGAGTTGAATATATCAACCCCTTTGTAGAGTCCGCATTTAATGTATTAAAAGAGGTGTTGAATTCCGAAGTAAAACGCGGAGAAATCTACCTTAAACCTACTTCAATGTCCATTATGGGCGTTGCCGCTCTTGTAGGTCTTGCCGGTGATGTTGAAGGCCGCGTTCTTTTTGATATGACAAAGGAAACCGCTTTATTTGTAGCCAGCAAAATGAACGGCGAAAATTTCACGGTTCTTGACGAACTTGGCAAGGCAACCATTCAGGAACTCGCCAACATGATAACTGCCCAGGCTGTAACCAAATTACATGACCTTGGCTTTAAATTCGATCTTACTCCCCCTGCCCTGTTCACAGGCGACAATATGGAAGTTTCCACAAACCTCGGCGAAGTAGAAGCTCTTATTGTACCAATGGAACTTGGTCCCAATATAAAAATCGAAGTAAACGTTGCTATCCGCGAAAGGATAAAATAGTTTTACAAACCAATTCTTTGGAATATCCTTCCCGGTAAACTGACAAGGTATGCCGGGAGGGGAATTTTGAAAATCCTTATTTCAAAATGCAAATGCGGTCCCGTTGAGGTGCCGGTATCTCCCACAGTTCCAATAATGGATTTAAGATCTACTTTTTCTCCTTCCTGTACAGATATGGAATCAAGGTGATAATATCTGGATTCTGTAAAACCTAAATGAGAAATATTAACAAAATACCCGCGTTGATCATCATAACCGGTCTGTTTAATTGTACCTCTGGAAACAGGAAAAACAGGAGTTCCCACGTTATGGCCTATATCGCTTCCGGGATGAAAAAAGCCGGTAATTCCTGAAGGTCTAATGCCCCACCAGGAAGTAAGTTTCCCCCCTATCACAGGCGGACGCACAAAAAAACCAAGAGCAAGAATTAATACAATAATAACTATAATTTTTTTCATGTGTAATATTACTCATAAAAAGATTTTTTTTCTATATATTTCCATATATTTCTATTGACACTTTTTGCACCATATTTTATATTGTTGGATAGCCGTTAAGGCGGTTTAACAGCCCTTTGTGGCAATTAACCACCTTAGGGGCAGTTAGCTCAGTTGGTTAGAGCACCAGCTCGACACGCTGGGGGTCACAAGTTCGAGTCTTGTACTGCCCAATTTTTAGGAGCAAACAGCTTCAGGAAACTGAAGCCGGTTGCTCCTTTTTTATTGAGAAAAAGCCATTGTTTTTCCATTAGTTATGCGGTATTATTAGTAAGTGCGAATATTTAAGAACATACGGTTTACCCGGTTTGCTTGCAATGAAGATGTTTCGGACAGCGAGCTTAGAGAAGCAGCAAACCAGCTTGAAGCAGGACAGGCAGATGCTAATCTTGGCGGAAATGTTTATAAAGTGGGTTAGCTAATGAAAAGAAAATATCAAAGCAAAATACTACGAGCTATTCACGAAGATATGGAAGGTCTGCATAAATTAGGTATTGTTACTGATGCCGAAATGCAGGAATTTGATGAAGACTGCCTCGTTCAAGAACCTGAACCAGCTTATGCTTCCTCAAGCTCCAGCAGAACAGAACATGTTACTCGTATATCCGCTAAAGGCGCCGGTTCATAACACTCTATGGCAAAAAAGAAATATGTGCAGGTGGGCACAGGCGGACGGGCAAGGATGTTCTATGAGGCTGTTGCTTCCACATACAAGGATTATGCGCAGCTTGCGGCGTTCTGTGATATTTCGCAAACACGCATGGAATACGCGAATAAACAATTAACAGAAGAGTACGGCGCTGCGGCGGCAAAACTCTACAATTACACCGAATTTGATAAAATGCTGGATGAACAAAAGCCGGATTGTGTTATTGTTACCAGTGTGGACAGAACGCATCATGACTATATCATACGCGCAATGGAAAAAGGCTGCGATGTTATCACAGAAAAGCCCATGACCATAGATGAAAAAAAAGCTCAGGCTATAATCGATTGTCAGAAACGCACGGGCAAAGATTTGAGGGTTACCTTTAATTACCGTTATGCTCCGCACAATACAAAGATTCGCGAACTTATCATGGACGGAGTAATAGGAGATGTGTTTTCTGTTCATTTTGAATGGCTTTTGAATATCCAGCACGGCGCAGATTACTTTCGCAGATGGCATCGCAACAAGCACAATTCCGGCGGGCTTCTGGTTCATAAATCTACTCATCATTTTGATCTTATAAATTTCTGGCTTGGCAGCACGCCGGAAACTGTCTTTGCTTTCGGCGATTTAAATTTTTACGGCATGAAAAACGCTGAACGCCGGGGAGTAAAAAATTTCTATAGCCGCTGTCACGGCAGTGAATCCGCAAAAAACGATCCTTTTGCCATCGACATGGAAAACAACCCTTCTCTTAAAGCAATGTATCTTGATGCCGAAACGGACTCAGGATATATCCGCGATCGCAGCGTATTCTCTGATGATATTTCTATCGAAGATACTATGGGCGTAATTGTACATTATAAAAATAATGCCATATTAACTTATTCGCTAAATGCTTATATGCCCTGGGAAGGCTATAACATCGCTTTTAATGGTTCAAAAGGACGGCTGGAAGTTAAAGTGATAGAAAAATCCTACATTAACGCAGGCGGCGAAAAAGGAGATGAAGGCGCATTAGCCGGCAAACATCTTGTTGTTAATCCAATGTTCGGCAAACCCTGGGAAGTTGAATTTGAAGAAGGCAAGGGCGGTCATGGAGGCGGAGATCGCGTAATGCTGGAAGATATTTTCGGCAATCCCAAGCCTGATCGTTTTCATCGCTCTGCAAATCATATCGAAGGCGCTTACTCAATTCTTACAGGGGTTGCAGCCAACAAATCAATCGCGTCAGGTATGCCTGTTAAGGTTGCAGATCTTATTGCTTTATAACGTGTTATATAACACTCTCATCTATCCACTTTAAATATTCCGCAAGCCCGTCTGTAACAGGCACCTGTATTATTTGCGGCACTTCGTAAGAGTGGTTTTCTTTAATAAATGCTTTAATTTCATTAAACAGCGCGGTTTTGGATTTAATAAACAGCACTATTTCGTTATCCTGGCAAATTTTATCCTGCCATGAATATATGCTTTCTACCGGAAACATTTGTACACAGGCTGCAAGGCGTTTTTCTACAAGGAGCCTGCTGATTGCGGCAGCGGCTTCTTTGCCGGAGACGGTTGTTATTGTTATGGAATATCCATTTGTCATATACGCAGAGCTTGGTTGTTAATTGCCGTATTGTCAAGGGTTTTTTAACATGGTATTATATAAGGGTAGAAAATTTTAAACAAAGGAAAAAATTATGACACAAAAAAATGCATATCATTGGTTAATCGTAGGCTCTTGTTTTCTCTTAATGGCGGTATCTATCGGTATTCTTGTTAATTGCTTTAACCCGCTTGTACCTGCGCTTAGAGCTCATTTCGGAGGCGACGAAGGCGGAAGCATTCAGCTTATCTTTACGATTGCGGTTTTGGCGAATCTTGTAGGCGGCGCGCTTGCGGGAAAGATTATGTCAAAAGTACCCATGCGCAAAATTATGCCTGTTTACGCGATAGTTATGTCGGCAGGTATTTTCGGGTGGTCTATGAGCACTCACCTCTGGCAGCTCTATGTAGTATCAATTCTTGTAGGTCTTGGAGCCAGCGGCATTTCGCTTGTTCCCTGCGGAATCCTTATAAATAACTGGTTCCAGGAAAAGAAAGGCGTAGCTACAGGAATTGCTTTTACAGGAAGCGTTGCAGGAGGGCTTGTTTTCGTACAGTTGACTCAATATATTGTGAGCAACTTCGGATGGCAGAAAGCTTACCTCGTACTCGGCATAATTGCCGCAGCTATTTCCATACCTGTAACACTTTTTATTATAAGAGGCACACCGCAGGAAAAAGGAATGCTGCCCTATGGAGCAACCGGAGAAAAAACCTCAAATACAACGGCGGAAGTTACAGGAATAAAACTTGGCAAATTTATTAAAACAAGTTCATTCTGGCTGCTTGCAATCAGCGGTTTCTTTATTGGTTTTGCGAACGTCGGTGTTCAAAATAATATATCAACCTATCTTACAGATGTTGGCTATACATCCACCATTGCGACAATGGCTTTCTCCATCGGTCTTTTTGTGCAGATTTTTGGAAAATTTTTACTTGGCTGGTTCTATGATAAAAAAGGCGTAATCTTCAGTCAGATTTACTGTCTGTTGTGTTTTATCGGATGTATCACACTATTAATTTTATCAAACGGCAGCAGTATCGCTATTGCCTTTGCTTTTGGCGCGGTGTTTGGTCTTGTCGCATCAATGACCACTGTTACTCCTCCGTATTTGACAGCAAGAATAGTCGGCGTGCGTGACTATGCCACTATCTTTGGTATAATGAGTTTGTTCTACGGACTTGGCGTTGCTTCCGGTCCAATGGTTGTCGAAGGACTTTATACATCTATCGGCTGGACACCTATTTGGATAGGACTTACAATCATGTCGGCAATAATGGCAGTTACTACAATTCTTGCCCACCGCAAAAGCACAGGGTTTGCTTCGGAAAAAAACTAGATTGAACGATATCCTAAAAGCAGCCGGGATCATTCGTAACGGCGGTCTTGTTGCATTTCCAACCGAGACCGTCTATGGTCTCGGCGCGGATGCGTTTAACAGTGAAGCGCTCGCAAAAATATTCGAGGTTAAAGGCCGCCCCCGTTTTGATCCGCTGATTATTCACATTGCCGCAATTGAAACTCTGGAAAACGCCGCAAACCTGCCGCTCTTAAATAAAGAAACACGAAAAAAATTATTTCTGCTGGCGGAAAATTTTTGGCCGGGTCCTCTTTCCATTGTTCTGCCAAAAAATGAAAAAATACCGGGCATTGCGACAGCGGGGCTGGCAACCGCCGCAATCCGTTTTCCTGACCATGAAATAGCAAGGGAACTTATCTCTCTTTCTACAGGAGCGGTAGCGGCTCCCAGCGCCAACCCGTTTGGCTCGATAAGCCCGACAAGAGCGGAACATGTACGGGATAGGCTTGGCGACAGGATAGACATGATCCTGGACGGCGGTCCCGCCCGAATTGGGCTGGAATCTACAGTTATTGATATCACAGGCGAATGTATAAAAATACTAAGACCCGGCGGTACGCCGAAAGAAGCAATCGAACAGTTAATAGGACCTGTAAAAGACGGCTTTATAACCGCCGCAGAGGGGGTTAGTCTTGTTTCTCCCGGGCAATTAAAGAGCCATTATGCTCCCAGAACCCCTCTTTTGGTATTGAATCAGGAAGATATTCTCAAAATTCCCTGCGAGACAGGCAGTGCATTCCTCTTTTTTGACGGTTTTTCAAGGGATTCGTGGCAAAAATTACAAAACCCGCCGGAATCGGCTGTTATAAGGGTACTTTCCGAGGCTGGACAACCCCTGGAAGCCGCTTCCCGTCTCTTTGAAACCCTCCATGAACTGGATAATGGCAGAATTTCGCGAATTTTCGCCCAATTAGCGCCTCCAAAAGGTCTCGGCGAAGCCATAAATGACCGTTTAACCCGCGCCTCAGCATGATTTTTCATCGTGATGGTTCGTAGTAAAAAAAATTCTTTTAAATTTGCGTAATCCCCTTGCAACAACTCTATATATGGTGTATGCTAAAAAAAACGCCGCTATATGTGTGGTATACCTCTCTGGCTGCTAACAGCCTGGAAAAAAAAAGGATTTGGGAATGAAAGTCAACAGGTTTTTTACAGACCGCACAAGCGGTCCGTATTACGATATTGTTTGGGAAAGGCGAAAGAGTGAAATCCGCAACCCTAACGGCAAGGCAATTTTTTCTGAGGACACTGTCATTGTGCCCGCATTCTGGAGTCAAATTGCCGCGGATATTATCGCTCAAAAGTATTTTCGTAAGGCAGGAGTCCCTGCAGATAAAATCTACGAATGGAAAAATTGGGCGAGGGGGTCCGCCAAAGCCCAGGAAAACGACGAAGATCCGGGCAATTCTCTGCCTCAGGATGGCGCGGAACATGATGCGCGCCAGGTTTTTCACCGGCTTGCCTTTACATGGCTTGAATGGGGCAGGCAAAATAACTATTTTGACAGCGAAGAAGACGAAAGCGCCTTTTACGATGAAACCTGCTATATGCTGGCTCATCAATTTGCGGCTCCCAACAGCCCGCAATGGTTTAATACCGGGCTTTATTCGGTATACGGGATAGATGGTCCCGCGCAGGGGCATTATTTCTACGATACCGAAAAAAAGAAAGTCGTTAAGTCCGAAAGCTCCTATAAACGGCCGCAGCCCCATGCCTGCTTTATCCTCTCCATAGATGATGATCTTGTAAATGAAGGCGGTATCATGGACCTTATGACCCGTGAAGCCAGGCTTTTTAAATACGGTTCGGGCACAGGTTCCAATTTTTCACGTATCCGCGGAATGAACGAAAGTCTTTCCGGCGGCGGAGTTTCATCCGGTCTTTTATCATTTTTAAAAGTCGGAGACCGTTCGGCATCCGCAATTAAGTCCGGGGGAACTACACGCCGGGCAGCGAAGATGGTAACCCTCGATATTGATCATCCTGATGTGGAAAAGTACATAGGCTGGAAAGCAGGTGAAGAATTTAAAGTTGCCTCTATGGTAACAGGTTCGCTTGTTTTAAAAAAACATATTGACGCGATTAAAAAAGCATTATCCGGCTTTCGCGGTCCTGAAGACGACAAGTTTAACGCTGAGAAAAACCATGAGCTTGCAGCTGTCCTGCGCGCCGCTTTGGGCGACAAAATTCCGCCGTCCTATCTTTACCAGCAGTTACGCCGTCTTGAACAAGGCGACGATGAAGTGAATGTTTCCCAGTATTCCACCGCATGGGACGATGAAGCATACAACACTGTCTCAGGGCAAAGTTCCAACAACAGTCTGCGCCTTACAGATGATTTTATGCGCGCCGTACTGAACGATACCGACTGGGAACTGAGGGGACGCACAGACGGAGAACCGGTAAAATCTGTTAAGGCGCGTAAACTTTGGAACGATATAGCAAAGACAAGCTGGCAGTGCGCCGACCCCGGTCTTCAATATCACACAACGATCAACGACTGGCATACATGCCCGGCAGGCGGCGAGATTCGCGCTTCGAATCCTTGCTCTGAATATATGTTCCTGGACGATACCGCATGTAATCTTGCGTCAATTAATCTTGCAGTATTATACGACAAAAAAAGTAAAGCGTTTAATGTTGATGGATATCTTCACGCGATTGATATCTGGACAACAATTCTGGAAATCTCCGTAGTTATGGCGCAGTTTCCATCTCCCCGCATTGCGGAACTTTCATATCAATACCGAACACTTGGACTGGGGTATGCCAATTTAGGGACACTCCTTATGATTATGGGTCTTGCATACGATTCAGAAGAAGGCCGCTCTGTTGCGGGCGCGCTCTCTGCGCTGCTTTCAGGAGAAGCCTATGCGCAATCCGCGCTTATGGCAAAAGAGCTGGGATCTTTTTCGAGTTACGGTGAAAACGCAGACAATATGCTGCGCGTTATCCGCAACCACAGACGGGCAGTTTACAATGAGCCGGCTAGCGATTACGAAGCGCTCAGCACCATACCAAAGGGAATCGATCCCGCGCACTGCCCTGCCTATCTTTTAAATACTGCAAAAGCTGTCTGGGACAAAGCTCTTAATCTGGGCATGTCGCACGGTTTTAGAAACGCGCAGGTTACGGCAATTGCTCCTACAGGCACAATCGGTCTTTTAATGGATTGCGATACCACAGGCATAGAACCTGATTTCGCGCTTGTAAAATTTAAAAAACTGGCAGGCGGGGGTTATTTTAAAATTATAAATCAATCGGTGCCGCCCGCTCTTGAAAGCCTGGGTTATTCGCCGCAATCAATCGAAGAAATCGTAGCGTTTGCGATGGGCAGAAAAACTTTTAATAATGCTCCCGCAATTAACCACGAAACACTTAAAGCAAAAGATTTTACGCCGGAAGCAATATCCGCCGCAGAAGACGCGGTAAAGACAGCTCTTAATCTGGAAGGAATTTTTAATCCGTACATATTGGGAAAATCTTTTGTAGAAGAAGTTTTAAAAGTGCCCGAATCAACATGGTCGCTCCCGGGTTTTAGCCTTCTTAAACATCTTGGTTTTTGTTCCCAGGATATTGAAGACGCTGAAATTTTCACCTGCGGAACCATGGGGCTGGAAGGCGCACCGGGTCTTAAAAAAGAACACTATGCAGTCTTTGATACTGCGGCTCCTTCGGGCAAAAAAGGAAAACGTTCGATATCATGGAAAGCGCATATCGAAATGATGGCTGCTGTCCAGCCGTTTATTTCCGGAGCTATTTCCAAAACAATAAATATGCCTAACGGCGCAAATTACGATGATGTTAAAGGCGCATATATGCTTTCCTGGAAGAACGGGCTTAAAGCAGTTGCGCTGTACCGTGACGGCTCCAAATTGTCTCAGCCGTTAAATACTTTTGCTCCGGGAACAGATCCGTTAGCCGACACTATTCTTAAAGTAGAAAAAGGCCTTGAGCTCTCTCCCGTCGCGCCGGACAGAAGAAAATCCGCGACTATCCGCGGGCTTCGCAAACCATTGCCGAACCGCAGAATGGGCTACACGCAAAAAGCAAAAATCGGCGGTCATTCAATTTTTATAAGAACCGGTGAATTTGAAGACGGCAGCCTTGGAGAAATCTTTCTTGATATGCAAAAAGAAGGATCCGCTTTCCGCAGTCTTTTAAACAGCTTTGCCATCACTGTTTCTTTGGGGCTGCAATACGGCGTTCCTCTTGAAGAATATGTCGACGCGTTTACATTCAGCCGCTTTGAACCGAACGGAATGGTGCAGGGGCATGACTGGGTAAAAATGGCAACCAGTGTTATCGATTATGTTTTCCGCGATCTTGCCATTAGTTATCTGAAACGCAACGATCTGGGACAGGTAAAACCGGAAGATCTTGTCGCAACCACAACAAAGAGCGAAGCGGACGCGACAAATCCAAAACCGCGCGAAAAACAAAGCGGCACAAATGCTGTTGCGGGCACAGGTTTAAGGGCATCCGTTCCGGTGCTTCCGTCAGGATCCGGAAAATCCTCAGGATCCAGAGAATCCCGTATCTTCACGACTCCCGGCGAGCGGGATTATCCGGAAATAACAAGCGGCAATTTGGCAGGAGTACCCGCAGGGCTACCCGCGGGGCTGCACAAAGCTCCGCAAACGCAGGTTATGATAATGGATGATTATGCGTCAGAAGCTTATCCGCAGGAAAGCGAAGTAATAAAAATTATAGAAGCGCGGATAAAAGGTTATGAAGGTGATCCTTGTCCTAACTGCGGGTCTTTTACTCTGGTTAGAAACGGAACCTGCATGAAGTGCGACACTTGCGCCGGAACAACGGGGTGTTCCTGATTCAATGAATAGGAGTAAAACATGAAGTTGATTTTTTTAGGTCCTCCGGGAGCGGGCAAGGGTACGCTGGCATTAAGAGCGACAGATATTCTTAAGGTACAGCAAATCAGCACGGGATCGATTTTCCGCGCGGAAATGGCGGCGAAAAGTCCTTTGGGTCTTAAAGTAAAATCAATTATAGACGCGGGAAAACTGGTAGATGATGAAACAACAATTGCTCTTGTAAAACAAAGGCTTTCGCAGGATGATGTTCAAAACGGTTTTATCCTTGACGGATTTCCGCGCACAATTCCGCAGGCACAGGCACTTGACGAATTCTGCACGGTAGACAAGGTAGTAAATTTTGACATCCCCGATTCTGGAGTTTTGGAACGTCTTGGCGGACGAAGGGTATGCCGTAAATGCGGTTTTAATTTTCATATGACTTTTAACAAACCGTCAAAAGACGATGTATGCGATCATTGCGGCGGCGAAGTTTATACGCGCGAAGATGATAAATCCGATGCAGTCCAGAAACGGCTTGAAGTTTACCGCGAACAGACAGCTCCGCTAATTAATTTTTACCGCGAAAAAGGCCTGCTTGTTGATATAGACGCAAAACCAATGATAGATGAGATTGTTGTAAGCTTTAAAAAAGCGTTAGGTATTTAAAACCTCATGGGAGTGAGCCCCCAGCTCATCCCATATCTTTTGAGCAATTTCTGCCGCGGCTTTATCCGCGTCTATCATGCGATTTTCTTTTTCGCTGCGCCGTTTAACTTCCACCTGAGGCAAATTCTTTTCGCCGATTATAATGCGCCAGGGGATACCTGTAAGGTCTGCATCGTTAAACTTTACTCCGGGGCGTTCATTACGATCATCGAGCAGAACTTCTATACCCGCCTGTGTTAATTCCAGAGCAATTTTATCCGCCGCGTTTTTTACTTCTCCGTCGTATTTAATTGGAACGATTATCACATGAAAAGGCGCAACTGATACAGGCCAAATAATTCCCGCATCATCATGATGTTCTTCGATAACAGAAGCAAGCGTGCGATCAATGCCAATGCCGTAACAGCCCATCACAGGTATCTGGCTTTTTCCGTTTTCGTCAAGATACGAAGCATTCATGGAGCGCGTGTATTTATTGCCAAGTTTAAAAATATGACCGAGCTCATTGCCCATTTTAATGTACAGTTCTGCGCTGCACAGTGAACATTTATCACCTGCTTTTACAGTTCGGATATCATCGATCTTCCAGGCATTAAAATCTCTTCCGTATGCTACATGTTTATAGTGAAGATCTTTAGAAAGAGCGCCTGTAACAGCATCATTCATTGCACTAACGCTTGTGTCGGCGATGAGCGGCAGATTAGCCAGCCCAACAGGACCTGCAAACCCTACAGGAGCATTGGTTAAACGTACAACATCGGCATCCGATGCAAGTATCACTTCGCCGGCTTTTAGAATCGATGCAAGTTTAACTTCGTTTACATCAAGATCGCCGCGGATAGCCGCTGCAAAGAAAACCTCGCTGTATGATGTATTTTTACGTTCCAGTTTGCCGCAGCCGGGGGCAGAAGAAAGGTCTAGCTCAACATTAACCGCGCGGTAAATAAGAGTTTTAATAAAACTTGCCGGTGTCATTTTTAAAAAGCCGCAAAGTTCATCTATTGTTTTAACATTCGGTGTATCTATTTTTTCATAGGCAGGAGTATTTAAAGCAGCATCAACAGTATAATCAGGCGCGCAAGATGCTTTTTCTACATTTGCCGCATAATCGCATGATTTGCAAAGTATCAAAGTATTGTCGCCGACATCACTTTCTACCATGAATTCTTCCGACCCGCTGCCGCCCATAGCCCCTGAGTCAGCTCGTACAGGAATAACAGACAGCCCGCAGCGTTTAAAAATTTGGCGGTATGCGCGTCCCATTGCCTGATAGGTGTCATCAAGACTTTTTTCATCTGTGTGCCAGGAATATGCGTCTTTCATTGTAAACTCACGTCCCCGCATTACGCCGTAACGCGGGCGCACCTCATCCCTGAACTTGGTATTGATCTGGTATAAAGCAAGCGGCAGCTGGCGGTAACTGGAAAGTTCATCGCGGACAATTGCTGTGAAAGCTTCTTCTGCCGTAGGAGAGACGACAAAATCATTATCAAGACGGTTTTTAACCCGTAAAAGTGATTCGCCCATGGAGTCCCATCTTCCCGATTCTTTCCAAAGCTCTGCCGGAATAACCACAGTCGGTTTAATTTCCAGAGCGCCGATGGCATTCATTTCCTCGCGGACAATCTGCTCTACTTTGCGAAAAGAACGAAGCCCCAGCGGAAGATACGCAAAAAGCCCGTTTGACAGCTTACGAAGAAGCCCTGCGCGAAACATAAGACGATGACTGGCGATAACCGCATCTGCCGGAACTTCCCTTAGAGTGGGAATAAAAAGATGTGAATATTTCATTAAAATTATAATAGCGCAGAGTATATCAGAGGGTCAAGTCGATTTTACCAGCTTCCCTGCTTCCTTAATTGCCGCTTTCCAATGATCTACCAATATTTTGGGAGCAATTGGTTTTGCGCGGGGCGTCATGGAAAGAATAAAATCCATAACTTTATTAAACTGATTGCTTGTAAACGACAATTTTATACCATTGGCAGTTTTTTGGATTTTTTGATCTTCTGCCCACTGACGTTCACTAATCCACCGGGTATCCCCTGTTATTTCTATGGAAAATTTATAAATTTTGTTTTCCGCATATACGCCGAAATAACTTAAACCCTCGGAATTACGATAGTCAAAGTTGGCTTTAAGAACAAACTTTTCTTTGGTGGCAGAAGCGCAGGAAATTCTGGAAAGAGCAAACATCCGTTTTTCTTTTCTGTCTACATCATAACCGGAAAGATACCATGCGCTACGATCGAACAACAACTGATAAGGATGGATTTTGCGGGTTTTTAATTTTGCATCTTCTCTTACTTCATACTTTGTACTGTCTTTTTCTGCGGCATCCTGATAAAAAAAAGTAATAACAAGATTTTCCTGCAAACCTTTAACTATGCATTTCCAGACAAACGGGTCTACAGGGACAGTAACAGCTTTAGGAATAATTATCCTGTCTTTGTACCATTTGGAATTCTGCACATTTTTTAGCGGAACAGTTATACTTTCCAGAAGATTCATTGCGGCATCATGAATAGGGGAATCTTTATATAACTCCATTAAACTTTTTGCCATATCCAGAGCAAGCAGATCTTCCGCGCTTGCGTAGGTTGTAGAAAGCCGGAAAGTTTTTTCGTAATAAAAATATCCTTTTTTATAATAGTCATAGTCAATCGGCGCGCCCATCACATCCCGCATATAGTTAATATCACGATTAATGCTGGATTGGCTTGTTTCATATTTTTCCGCCAAATAAGGAACATTTGGATATTTTCCGGAAGCGATTTCCTCGTCAATAAAGAAAATCCTGGGAATTGCCGACTTTGGAAGTGTTTTTCTGGATTTCATTGTTTTATTATACAGTATAATTTGGTTTTTTCAAGTATTTCTAAAATTATTTCCAGACAAATTTTGCTTATTTTCCAAATTAAAATGATCAGGCATAATGGCTCACCTGAAGAGTTTTCCCGCTCAATTTGTTTCTCAATATCTCAACTTCCTCTGCAGATAATCCAATTTTGCTTCGCAAGTAAACTTCTGCTATATGCTGAAGATTATTTTCATTTATACTCTGTGAATCACTCATAAGAGAGAGAATTTGCATTGCGGTTGCGGCATCAGCTTTTTGCGCGGTATAAACGCTTGATTCAAATATGCTGTTAAATGATTTAAGATAATCATTAATAACATCATCAAGGGAAGATCCCATAAAAGATTCAAGAGCCATACAAACAAAACCTGTTCTGTCCATTCCTGCATGACAATGGATTAACCAGGGACCTTCTGTATGAATAATGAATTGTAAAGCCTCTTTTAGTTTTATTTTAAAACTGCTGCTTGTACAGCTAAAATCCATGCCAAGAGCTATAACTCTTCCATTACTAAAAATATTGTAATACCATGGAGCAACAACAGATTTTCCAATAATGCCAGATGTTGTATCGCACAGATTAATAATTGTATTTATTTTTGCTTTAGAAGCCAATATGGAAATCGCTTTTTCCTGTTTATTATCCTTTATTGGATGACTGCTGCGGTATAAAGTATTTGGAGCGATATTACCAATGCGGATTTCGCGGAAATTTACGGAATTGGCATCTAATGAAGTCAATGTATTATTCATTATTTATATATACAACATAACTCTTTAGTCTGTCAAATAGTGACAAATTGAAAATAATTATAATTCCAATTTTAGATCTCCGTCTTTAATCCAATTTATTTTTCCAAGAATTAAACGCCCCATTACGCCAAAAATAGCAGGAATAACGAAAAACAGTAATATTACGGCAAAAATAAGAGTACCAGTATTAATACCATTATCCAATGATGTTGATACTGTGGTAAATACGCCTACAAGACCTGATGTTCCCATTCCGCTTCCCGTTCTATCACAATGAATTTGAAATACAGCGGAAGCAAAAATACCACCTACCGCACTTGCTAAAACAGGCGGAATAAGCAAACGTGGATTTTTAAATATATTTGGTATTTGTAACATACTTGTTCCAATCCCTTGCGCAATAAGTCCAGATATACGATTTTCACGCCAACTCATAACCGCAAAACAAATCATATGTGACGCTCCACCCACAACGGCTGCTCCACCAGCAAGACCGCCTATACCGCAGGCAACACATATTGCAGCACTGGATGTCGGCATAGTAAGAAATAAACCAATTGAAACCGATATTACTAAACCCATCCATATTGGATTTGTTTCAGTTGTTAGCATTATCCAGTTACCAAAAGCAGTAAATGCTTTAACGATTGGCGGACAAATGGTAAAAGCCATTAAACAACTTATTAAAATGGCAGAAATAGGCAATACAACAATATCAAGCCTGGTACGCCCTTTTAGAAACTGACCAAGTTCAACAGCAATAAGCGAAACTAAAAAAGCGGAAACGGGGTCTCCTGGACTTCTTAAAAATATTGAGAACATTTCATTTGCGTTTATAGAATTAATTATTGCGATACACTGCGCTCCGATAAATCCGGCGCATACAGCCGAAAACAGAACAAGTTTTTCAGCTTTTAAGCTATGGGCAACCCCTGCTCCTATTCCTGCTCCCATTAAAATCTGAGAAGCAAAACCTACTGTCTGAAACGCGAGCCCAATACTGCCGTCGCCTATCCATTTGCCAATCTGATTGACAATAGTACCTGCGATTAAGGAGGCAAATAAACCAAATGCCATACCGCCAGAAGCCGTAATAAACCACCGATTTGCTACATTTTTTATATATGACCAAATATTATTGTCATTTAATTTTTCTTCAGTCATTATTTTCCTGTGTGCCTAATGCCTTTGCCCTTAGTGCCGTCTTGTATAAGTACCATACATAGTTTGTAAAGTTTTTCCGTCCGCGCTTAGAGTGAATGTAGCATTATTCCATTGACTTCTTAAAGCAACGTTAGTGCGCCGATCGTATTCAATACCAAAATCCTGCCCAGACCATGTCAGATTGCCCGTACTTCTCAGATTCCTCCATTTCGGCTCGCCAATTTTAAACCAGCCTTTGTTTATGGCATCCCGATCATATGGCGCAAGAGGAGAACCGAAAGTAGTCCAAACACCGATGTTGCCGCTGACGGTAATTCGCCTTCCATCGTTTGCCCTCTCCCAAACGCCATTGAGCGTTGCCTGCTGCGCGAAAACCGCGCTTAATCCAACGATTGTGAGCAACAGTAAGCCCATCAGTAATTTCTTGTTCATTTTATGTCTCCTTGATATATATACGACCCATACGGGGGGTATTTAATACATTACGTATAGTATAACACTGTATTCTTTATTTCGATACATCTATATTTCATAATTTTAAGCCAAGCACAATGGCATATAACTTTCAGCAGGCGCAAGCATGTCTTTTTCTTTTTATACATCAGACGCAGGCTTAATATTCCTGAACGGGCCTCTATTCAATTCTTCACGAGAAACGGCATGACGAACCGGAACTTTCATCGCATTTGAGGAATGGTTTTACATGAAACCTGTTATTATCTCCGTTTTCGGGTAGGCTATGTCCTTATACAGCAATGACTTATTAAATCGGGCAACCCGGATTTGAACCGGGGACCTCTTGGTCCCGAACCAAGCGCGCTACCATCTGCGCTACTGCCCGCTGGGTAAAAAAAAGCCCGTCCAAAGGACAGGCTATACGAGAGTGACGGGACTTGAACCCGCGATCTCCGGCGTGACAGGCCAGCGCGATAAACCAACTTCGCTACACCCCCAAGGTTACTTTAACTTAGCAAAAACACAAAAAATAGTCAAGTGCTTTATATGCTTTTTTTAAGGTTTAATATCGATTCCAGCTCATCTACCAGGCTGCCGAAAACATCGCAGGCTGCGTTTACGGGCTCTGGAGAGCTCATGTCTACCCCTGCCGCTTTAAGCGCTTCGATTGGGAAACGGCTGCCGCCGGATTTAAGGAAGGTAAAGTAGTCCTCCCTTTCCTTTGCACCGCCGCCAAGCACACGATCCGCAAGAGCTAGGGCTGCTGAGACGCCTGTTGCGTATTTATAGACATAAAATGCGCGGTAAAAATGAGGTATTCGCAAGCCTTCCAGGTCGCTTATCTCTTCCAGAACCATATCAGGACCAAAGTATTTTTCCAGCAGCTTGCGGTATTCTGCGCGCAGAATATCCACTGTTAAAGGGGTTCCGCCTTCTTCAAGTTCATGGGTAATTTTTTCATATTCTGCAAACATGGTTTGACGGTATAAAGTAGCCAATAGCTCATCCGCATGTTTGTTAATAAGATAGAGGCGGATATCGTTATTATCGGTTTCTTTTAACATATAACGGAAAAGAAGTTCTTCGTTGAATGTGCTCGCTACTTCGGCTTCAAAAATAGTGTAATTGTAGCTCATAAAGGGATTGCTGCGCGCGGCGTACCATGAGTGCATTGAATGGCCGCCTTCATGCGCCAGAGTAAACACATCGCGGATTGAATCATTTTTGTAGTTCATAAGGATATAGGGGTCGCCCGTGAAACTTCCGGCAGAAAAAGCGCCGGAACGCTTGCCTTTGTTTTCGTAACGGTCTGCCCAGCGTCCAAGGAGCCCGCCCTTCAATACAGAAACATATTCATCACCTAACACAGAAAGCGCATTGCTTACAAGATCAACAGCTTCGTTCCAGCTTGTTGTTTTTTTAACATTTGGAACAAGAGGCGCATACACATCCCAGTGACGCAGTTCATTAAGTTTTAAAATACGTTTGCGAAGAGAATAATAACGATGAAGAGTACCGAGTTTTCCGCCGACAGCGGAAATAAGATTGTCATAAACAGTTTCGCTTACATTGTCGGGGAAAAGAGCCTTCGCGCGCGCAGAAGAATATCCTCTGATCCTCGCGTTTATAACATCCTGTTTTACAGAGCCGGAATAAAGAGCAGCGATGGTAGTTTTATGCGCATCAAAACAGCTGTAAAACATATTGTATGTTTTCTTGCGCAAATCGCGATCATCGCTTTCCATGAATACAGAAAAAGTTGATTGAGAAAGAGGACGTTTTCCTTCTTTTGTTTCGATTGTTCCAAAATTAAAATCTACATTTGTAAGCACAGAAAACGCATCGCCCGGTATTCCTTCTCCTTCCGCCTGAAGCGCGATTATTCTTTCTTCTTTGTCGCTTAAAATGTAAGGTCTGTACCTGATGATTCTTTGCAGATAAATAAGATAATCTGCCATTTTTTCATGTGTTAGAAATGCCTCCATATCTTTTTCTGCAATATCAAGTATTTCCGGATTTTGCCATGCTGCCGCAGCTCCTGCTTTTGCGCCTGCCATTGTAATTTTTCCAACCATTGTGCGTGATGCGCTGTCGCCTTCATCTTCAGATTGCCGCAGCTGCGCGTAATAGCCGAGCCTTTCTCCAAGTATTTCCATATCACGCGAAAAATCCAGGTAATCTGCTAGATGCTCTGCTGATTTTCCAAGCGTTCCCTGAAAAGACGGAATCCTTTCTATCATTTTTTCAAAATCCAAAAGAGCGCTGTTCCATTCTTCATCACTTGTAAATAATTTTGATAAATCCCAGGTTTCAGAGCCGGGAACTTCGCTTCTTGCCGGAATTGTATGTTCGTTATTGGACATATTTTTCTCCTTTTATTTTTTACTTTGGACTCGCAGCGAGCCCAACGCTGCCACTGCAGCGCCGTAAAGACTCGCCTGTTCTACGGGAGCGATTACATAAGGACGCGGCATATCCTTAAATAACATCTGATGCAGATACGATTCTAGCGAACGGCGCATTCCTTTGTATGCCAAATACGTTGTGCCTTCTACAGCAATGCGGACCGGGGAATACGGTTCATAATTGCTTTTTATACGTTTAACTGTTGCGGCTAACGCAGCGGCAGAAAAGAGGGCGGCGCGTTCTGTAATAATTGACGTAATGTATTGAACTGCCGCAAGCGCATCACTTTCATTGGGGGTAAAAAGGGAGCCAAGCGGACCCTGTGCTGTAAGCGGGCAGCGGGTAAATTCATTTAAAGTTTTGGTTTCAAGGTGAGGCATAACAAGAAGCTCGTCTGATCTTTTAAAATAGATAACTTTATCTTTTATTGCCTGTTTTAAAATGTGCAGCGTTAAAGGTCCCAGATATGCGCCTGCTGTAGCTTTTTCCAGAAAATAACTTCCCGGATTTTTGGTTGTATTGTCGTATTCGATATCAAGCCTTCCGCGGCTTCTAATATTAAAACTGCCTGTTTCGCATACCACAATCTGCGGTGAGGAACTGGAATTAAATTTAATTTTAGGAATTGACGTTTCCGGATACGCGGTGTTAAAGCCGGTGCCCAAAATAAAACCTGCCGCATAGCCGCCCTCTGCTCCAAAATCATTGCGAGTACGCGATGCTTCCCCGTCAGGTGAAATTGAAGCAAGACCGGACAGAAGGGTTGCAACTGTATCATTTAACAATACGATCTGACCGTTGTATTTAAAACCTTTTGCGGCAAGAGCCTCGCGCAGTCCCTTGCCGATTGCTTTTCCTATTACATCAGGAGCATCTACTTCTTTGCTGAATGCAAGAAGTATTCCGTCAGAATCCGAAGTAATTTCCATAGGGTAGGAAAAAGTAAAGCCAATTCCTTCTATTTTGGAATCTTTAAGCAGAGGAAGGGCAGCATCTGCGATTTTATCAAAAAAATCAGATGCGCTTAATTGCCCGTTGGTTCCCGGCATCGGTATTTTATTTGTTCCCTGAGCTACAGCCTCGCCGTTTTCGTTAAAATAAATCAGGCTTGAACGCAGATTAGTGCCGCCTGCATCAAGGGCTAACACGGTTTTTCCTGACGGAATGCGCGTAACAGGAGAGATATATGACGGAATCATGGGTAGGCTTGAGCTTTTTCCTTCCAGTCCTCTTTCCATTTCAATGAGCAAATCCTTAACAAGAGCATAAGGGTTTATTTCATCGTAGTGAAACCCGTAATACCGCGCAAAAACAGACAGTTCCTGTGCATTAAATTTTTTCATTCAAAAACCTCATTTCATTTTAAATATTAAACACTCTTTGTTCAATATCAAACTGTTTTACAATTTCTGTCATTTCAACAGCATGACCTGTCCGCAGATAATACAGCCAAACACGGCATTCTTTATTGCCGCCGGCAAAAATATCCGTAACAGCATTATAATAGCAGGACATTTGAGCAGCATGCTCTTTTGGCAGCTCGTATGAATCAGTCTTTAAATCTACTACATGAATGCAGCCGTTATCTTCAAAAAACAAGTCGATAGTACCGTTAATAAATGCCTCTTTTCCTTCTTTGTTTCTTATGATGCTTTTAAACGGAAATTCATTCTCGCATAATTTTGCGTTTTCTGCTGTCTTTCCAAGCGGAGAAAGCATAAAGCGTTTCGCAATTTCCATACCGGCTTTAAGCACAACATCCGACTGCTCATCATTTAATAAACAGGCAATATTCGACGGAATAAATGCTCCTTCTTTTTTCAGGCTTGCTTCTACACAGGCATGCGCAATTGTTCCAAAACATGCATGATTGAATTTGCGGGATTTATCATCGCTGTCTTGGGGGCTCAACCCTTTGGATAAACCAAGTATCATTGCGTCAATATTGCCGAATATATCGTCAGATTTACTGCCGGAAAATTCCGTGTTTATAATTAAATTTTTTATTTCATCTTCTTTATCTTTACGCAGCGATACAGGCGAAAAATGATTATCAAGCAAAAAGGGCGTTGTAATTGTTTCAGTCTTTTTATAAAAGACTGACGTCTTTTTAATAAAATTATTTATACTTATTCCGCTGTAAGGAGCGTCTGTTTTGTAAAAAACAGGGATTTCTTCCAGATTAAAAAAGCTTTTTTTATTTTTATGCCCTTCTTCCGGTATATGCCCGGCAATTGAAGGCAGCAAAAGACCCATAAATGTATCATTATCCAGAATAGAATCGTTTTCTATATAATTATCGCTGCTGCTGCATTTTTCTGCTATATAATTTTTTAATTTTAGGGAAAAATCTTTTGTCTCATAATCATTTATTTTTACCGCGCCTGTTATGTGCAATTCTTTTTCTGCCCTTGTCATTCCTACATAAAGAAGGCGGCGCAGCTCTGCCGTTCTTTTGCGCCTTGTTTCTTCGCTTGCCATATCCCAGAAATAATTATTTCTTTTCCCTGCAAAATCCCTGCACTCCAGAGGCGGCGGAGGGCTGAAAACAATACCAACCTCGCCTGAATCATAAACGACATCAACTGTATCCAACAGGCTTTTCTTTCCGCAGCAGCAAAGAAAAACCACAGGATACTCCAGCCCTTTGCTTTTATGTATGGTTGTCAGGCGGACTGCGCTGGGACGTTCGAGCGGAAGTTCAATTTCGGACAGCTCGCTTCCGTTTTCCCTGTTGGAAATCATGGAATCTGTAAATGATGCAAGAGTTTCATTTTCCGAATCCGCTATAGCGGCATAATGAAACAGATAATCAAACATTTCACGATATACGCTTGTATAAGGATCCCATTCTGTTTCATAGCGGTAACCTTCATTGTACCATAATTCACTTACAAGAGAGCTGATGCTAAAGCTTTCCGCTTTTTTACAAATTGCAGAATATACATTTTGCCCGCTTTTGTATTTTTCACCGTCTGTTTTATCAAGATGCTCCAGCGGCTTGTCATCAAACGGAATGCCGCCTTCATTGCAGAACAATGAAAGACACAGGGCGGTTCCTGCTATTGAAAGCCCTGCAAACGGAGAACGCAGCGTTTCTGCATAGGATGCGCTGTCTGTCGGATGGGAAACAAGGCGAAGAACCGACATTAAATCATTTACAAGCCCGCCGTAGAATATATCTTTAATATTTTCGCAAGTGTACGGGATGTCAAGAGAACGCAGATGTTTTTCAAAATAATGCTGAGCAGACCCGGTGCGGAAAAGAATGGCTATTTCATGCGGCTGATATTTTTCTTTTAATAATTGTTTTATTTTATTTGCAACAAACTGCGCTTCGTTTTCATCGGAAGTCAGGCGCTCTTCTTCTTCGTCTTTTCCTTTATGGGAATTTAATATATAAAAAGAAATGCTTCCTTCGCCTTCTATTCCCGCTTCAAGAGGCGAATAGGACGCTTCATAAAGCGGCAGAGATTTGGAAGGAGCAAAAACCGAACCAAAGATTGTATTAAAAGCGCTTATAAGATGCGGCGCAGAGCGGTAATTTGTTTTTAAATAGAGTTCTTTGCATTTTAGCTCATCTTTAAGTTTTCTGAATACCGAAACATCTGCTCCCCTAAAAAGATAAATAGACTGTTTTTCATCTCCTACAAAGAAAAGTTTATCCGGGCAAATATCCTTTTCAGAAGGTATACCATTATTTTTTACATCCAGGTTTTCGGCAAGAAGGAAAAGAATATCTTTTTGCAATTCATTGTTGTCCTGAAATTCATCTATCATTATTGCTTTAAATGTTTCTTTTTCGCTCTGCCTTATATCCTTCTGTTCAATAAGAATGGTTCTGGAAAGGTTTGCCACATCGTAGTACGAAAGGATTCCCTGCGCGCGCTTTCTTTCAAAATAAATTGTCTGCAATTCCGAAAGCAATGACATTACAGAAATAATAAAACCGGATTGCATGCAGGAAATTCCAATAGAAGAAAGAGATCCAAAAAGATCGCGCAGTAATTTAATATTTTCCTTTACAGGATTGCCTGACTTCTTCCCTCCCCTTAAATCTACGCATCCTATCAGATTTATAAAGCGTAAAAACAAGGTTATATTTTTTTGCAGCGGATGCGCTTCTGATTTTTCAATGGCATCTTCTCCAGGTACGCTCAGCAAATAATCAAAATACTTTTTTAAATCTTCTGTTTGCGGTACCTCAATTCCTGCTTTTACATATTTTTCCATTACTTCAACAAGAACCGGGAGAAGTGAATTATCCGTTAAAATATCGCTTTCTATTTTGTTCAGCAGATCAATTGTTTTATCAAACAAATCTTTCCATTGTTCCAGTATTTTTTTAAATTGTTTTTTTATATCGGCAAAGAAATCCCTTGGTTTGTCTATATTGCAGAATTTATACAATATATCCGCAAAAATATTATCGACAATTTTTTCCGGCTGATATACAGAATACAGCCTTTCAATAGCCGGATGATTGCGATGTTCTATAAAAAAAGGATAGGAAATCTCAAGCGCAATCTGCTTGCATTGTTCCTTGTCTATTTTAAAATCCGGAGTTATTCCGTAACGCGGAGCGCATTGCCTTACAATCGAAGCGCTGTAGGAGTCAAGTGTTTGTATCCGGGCATGAATAAAATCTTCTATTGCCTTGCCTGCTCTTTTCGCTTTAATGCCTGTTTCTTTTTCTGCAATATATTTTATTTCTGAATAAATGCGCTTAAACATTTCTGCTGCCGCTTTTCTTGTAAATGTAAGCGTTAATATCTGATCTACCTTATAGTCTTTTTCCGTAAGCAGCCACACATAACGATTTGCAAGAACTCTTGTTTTTCCGGAACCCGCGCCTGCTGCTACAACAGCATTTTTTCCGCAAACTACCGCTTTTTTCTGTTCTTCATTTAACTTTGAGCTTTTTTCTATACTCATTTGGCTTTCCTTAAAGAATCAATGTTTTCGCGGCCTATTACATAAACTGTACGGCATATTCTGCGATAACTACATTTCTGGCAATCACTTTCACTTTTGGGGAAAACTTTTAAATCGCCGCTTGAGATATCCTGTGCAAATTGTTCTGTCTTTTTGTTAAATTCATCGAATATTAATTTATATTTGTCGCTTTCATATAATATTTGCCTGTCTTCTTTTGGAATTTCCTTTCCTTTATCATTTATGACACTGCCTATTATTACCTCCGGCTTTGCATCCAGAATACTGTAAAAGACAGCGGTATAAACTTTATATTTCTCACTTTCCTGCACAAGAGTTATATATGCAGGAAGCTGAAAATTTACAAGCCCGTCTTCACTATCACCTGTGCATTCATCGCGGGGCGGCAGATTTTTTAGCTTAAAATCTACGATAATGTATTTTTCAGAAGAATCTTTTAAAATAAAATCTATTGATCCTTTAAGAATAAATCCATCCTTTTCTATCTTGTAATACTTTTCACAATTGACAACCCGGCATCCTGCAAAAAAAGAAAGAAAACACGCAATTGAGTTCTCTAGATTATGCTGATAATCCATCTTGCCGGCGCGCAAAAGGCGGGAAGTAAGAGAACTCATCTTTGTTTCTTTATCCGGAAGCAGCGCGGGAAATCCTTCAAAAACAGCATCTATACTGTCTGACAGCCGTTTTTTATAATCTGGCGGAAGAACCGGAGTTTCCTCATTATATCCATCGCCCCGCTGCGGTTCCAATAAAGGTTTGTTTTTTAAACCGGTAAAAAAATGATTAAGAATAGCATGATAAACCGAACCTGTCATGTTATCCATCATTGCTGTTTCTATCTGCACATTGTGCAATCTAAAAACATTGTTAAAAATCCAATGCAGCGAACATTGATAATAATCACGCAATGAAGAAGGTGAAATGCCGGGCTGATCTGATTTTGCGTATATCGAATGTATATAGTTTTTAACTTCTTCGTAAAATTTAAGTTTTTTTGGATGAATGACGCCTGAACGCCTGTTCTTCCATTGTAAAAAACCATTTATCTGATTTTCATGTAGTATATCAAACTCTTGCGGAGCTCCATCGTTAAATGAAGAATAAAACATGCTTTCTTTTTTATAATGGTCATAAGAAAATTTATCTTTATAATCCGGCGCATAGCGTTCCTTTGCGTCAGAAGGAGCATTGATTCTTGAATGAGGTATAGTAAACCCGGTAAAAGTCTGTTCGCTGCAGAAAAATGCCGCTCTCTTTGCGGAATTATATTTATGCAGTTTTATAAAAGCAGATGATGCATCCTTGTCTATAAAACCGAGTTCTTCACGTTTTTTTCTGGACAAAAAACCCAGCCGCGTATAAACAACAGACAAAACATCCTGATTCGCGCCCAAAACAACATGACAGTCATAAAGCACGCCGGCAGCTGTTTTATACGGAAGAATAGCAACTCCGCCCGCTTTGGTTTGGGCAAGATAATTTACTTCGCTTAAATGCTCTGCAAGAAAAGCCAAAGGCTCTTCCATTATAATCTGAGGGAAATCATTCTCCAGCATTGCAAGGTCTGTTAATTCAGTAATGCAGCGGGACATGATAAGATTGGATTCAATGGAATAATTATTTATATCCAGAAAAGTATCGCGGAAAATAAAATATTGCCTGCGAAGAGCAGAAAAAGAAGCGGATGAATGCAGCGCATTCAGATGTTTTTTTAGCTCCATAAAAAACTCTTTTACATCTTCTCCAGGATCTTCATACGGTTTTTTTAAAGCATCTTCCCAAATATTTATATGTTTATCTTTTTCTGTCCAGGAATAAATGCAATTATTGTTTATCCCGAATTTGATCAGCTTGTCTATCAGATCAGTGTTTTTCCACGGAAGGCTCTTGTTCATAATTAAAGACACAACAGAAGAGAATGAATAATTGAATATTGCGCAGTCAAGTACAGACTGAAAAAAACGGCCGGCAGGATAATCTGAAAGGGGCTTACTGGTTTTTTTTACGCATGGAATATTCCTGTTTGCAAATTCACGCAGAACATAGGGTTCGTAATTTTCTGTATCGGGAATACATACGGCTATGGAGTCCCAGTTTATATTATGATTTTCATGAAGAGCGCGTATGTAAAGGGCAGCTTCGGTAATTTCACTGCGTGAATTGGTATAAAAAAAGGTATCTGTACTGCTGCTGTCAGTATCTTGCGCATAGATAAATTTAACATCAGCTCCCGATCCACCGCTTTCTTTCAGCAAATCTTCGTATTCGCAGAAATCATTAAGCGCTTCCGGAAAAAAAATAAAACATTCCTTTCCGTCATTGTTAAAAGGCGGCGCTTCCCACGCCTGTTCAAAAAGCGAATGTTTCTCCAGAAACTGCGCATAACGCCTGGCAAGATTATACATATCCCAATCATCATTTTCAAACTTGCTTGTTTCTGCCTGCGTATCAAGGATACGTTCAATTAAACAACCTGTTTTTTTGTTAAACCAGGCGCCTAACTGCGGCAAAATATCCGTAAGCCAGGGGATAAACTGCCTTGCTTGCTGCGCCCACTCTTCCCCAATCAATGATGAGAAAACAAGAGGTTCTTTGTTTTTTGCAGCATCGGCATTTTCCCTGACAAGATTGCTTACAAATATTTTTCTAAGAGCGGAAGGAATGCTCTTTTTACTTTGCACCTGCGACCTTATTGAATTTTGCTTGAATTTATCCCAGGCAATAAATTTATTCATGGCAATCGTGCCGCTTTTTAAACGAAGTATATGATCTGCCCAGCTTGAAACTGCTATATCTGTAGGAAAAACAAACAGGACATTGGGCGCTTCAATATTATCTAAAAGGATTTTTTCAACATGTTTCATTATTATATCAGTTTAGATTATAAATATATTTTTGTCTATTGAGCGTATATTGCCAATTTCCTGCATTTTATGTAAACTGTCACCATGAAGATCATCACACTTGGCGACGAAATGCTCAGAAAAAAAGCGGAAAAGATAGATAAAATTGATGATGAAATTGTCAGCCTTTCGCGGAAAATGCTGGAAATTCTAAAAAGCGACAAGGGTGTAGGGCTCGCTGGACCGCAAATCGGGATCATGAAACGTATTTTTGTTGTACATATCGAAGATGACGAAGAACGCGTTTTTATTAATCCGTCGCTTCTGGAAACATCCCTAAAGACAGTTAAATTCGAGGAAGGCTGTCTTTCCATTCCCGGCGTTTACACAGATGTAGTCCGCGCAGAATCGATCAAACTTCAGGCATGGAACGAAAAGGGGCGGCCTTTTACAATTGAAGCAAACGGTCTTCTTGCGCGGGTAATGCTTCATGAATACGATCATCTTGAAGGCGTGCTTTTTCTGGATCATTTAACGGAAATTAAACGTAAAAAACTATTGGAAAAATATGAAAAAATCCGCATGAGAGAAAAAGCTTGAGAGTCTTATATGCGGCAAGTCCTGCCATTGCGGTTCCCGCTCTTGAGGCGCTGCTTGGCACAGAGGGAATTGAACTGGCGGGTGTGCTTACCAACCCCGATACGCCTCGCGGAAGACACGGCGCTTTGCAGCCGACAGATGCAGGGGAAGCTGCAAAAAAACACTCAATCTTTATTTTAAAACCGGAAAAACTAAATACTCTTGCCCGTGAACAGGCTGCCTCCTTAAATTGCGATCTTCTGATTTCATTTGCCTACGGGCAGATTTTTGGCCCAAAATTTCTTGCATTGTTCCCGCTTGGAGGAATTAACATCCACCCAAGCCTGCTGCCCAAATACAGGGGACCGACACCTCTGCAAGCTGCCATTTTAAACCGTGATACTGTAACAGGAATTACTATACAAAAGCTGGCGCTGGAAATGGACTGCGGAGATATCCTTATGCAGGAACAATTTGAATTAACCGGCAAGGAAACATCGGATTCATTAAGCGAAATTGCCGGTATAAAAGCGGCTCAAATGCTGCCGGAATTACTGAAAAAAAGAGGCGGCTTTTCGGGAAGAGAGCAAAACCACAGCGAAGCTACATATTGTTCACTAATAACCAAAGAAGACGGGGTAATAAACTGGAATTGCAGTGCGCCGGAAATAGAAGCAAAAATCCGCGCTTTTACCCCCTGGCCGCTGTGCAGGACTATTCACAACGGGCGGGAATTAATTATATTAAAAGCAGATGTTTTTAACGAACCGGAAATGGTAAAATCTCCCGGAGAGGTCTTGGGAACAGATAAAAATCATGGTATACTTATCCAGACTGGAAAGGGCATTCTTGCGGCGACGCATCTGCAGTATCAGGCAAAAAAAGCGCTTTTTTGGCGTGATTTTTTAAACGGGGCGCGGGATTTTACCGGCTCACAACTAGGATTTTAAGAAGGGCTGTATGGGAAAATTTAATTTAAGTTCAATCGAAGATTATGTAGCAAATCACTTAAGGATGTTTATCCTTTCAGTTGCAGGGCTGGTAATTTTTGTAGGTATAATTGCGGTATCTGTTTTTTTTATTGCAGTTCACGGCGAGGAACAGACAATGGTTCCCGATGTCGTTGGCAAGGAATTAACTTCCGCCCTTATGGAATTGCAGGTAAAGGAATTATATCCCCGCCTTCAGCTTCGCTATTCGCAGACTTCCAGAGATAAGGGGATAATTCTTGAACAGGAACCAAAACCCGGAACCATCGTAAAAGCGGGGCGCCGTATCCGTCTTGTCGTAAGCCAGGGTGTTATTTTAAACAAGGTTGAGAATTTTGTCACCCGTAACATTGATGAAGTACGGATGGAAATACACGCGATCAATGCGGCATCTGGCGGTCCTCCTCTGCTTTCCATAAAAGAACCCATAATGTACGAATTTTCATCAGAAAATCCCGGCGTAATTCTTGAACAAAAACCCGTAAGCGGAACTGATATTTCAGGACCCACATCTTTGGAATTTGTTGTCAGCAGGGGAAGAGAAAACCGAATGGTAACAGTACCTCAATTATCCGGATTATCAATGTCTGCCGCGCTTACATTAATTTCTTCAAGCGGAATTAACTTCAGGTTTACCGCGAGAGAAAGAAGCGGTAATGAAAGAGGCGAAACCATTGTGGAGCAAACGCCTGCCGCAAATACATCTGTTTCTATTAATACTCCGGTTCAGCTAACTGTTACCAATCCTCCAAGTTTGGCAAGCAGTGAAGTTTTTGGAATTTTTTCGTATACAATACCGCAGAATCCCTACCCGTTAATTGTGCGCCTTGAAACGCAGCTTCCTTCGGGAGAGCGAAGGCTGCTCTTTACCGCAAATTTCCCGGGCGGATTATTTACCGTTCCGTACAGGGTGCCGTCGGGAAGCCTGCTTATTTTGTCTATGCTTAACCGCGAGCTATACCGCGAAACGGTAGAAAGGAATTAAGATTCCTCTTCTATACGAATACCGGAAACATAAATACTGCCGCCGTTGCTTAAAACGATTATTGCTATAAATGCTTTTGCCAGATTATCGAATCCCGGGGTGATGGCTAAATCCCGCACATTCAGATAAGTAACAGCGGTTGCTCTTGTTCCCCGCGCGGAAACAAGCGGTTCAATCAGCAGCTGGGAAGCGGTACCCATTATGGATTGCGCCGCGTTTGCATTGTTATTGTTCACCATTATCCACATGTCACGGCTGGCAGGAGCGCTCCAGATAATTTCGTAATCAACAGAAATGCGTATATTTTTATCCGGGGTTAATAAATCAAATACTCCGTCACGATGGACATCAGTATCGGTATTGTCATGTATATTGCTGCCAATCATTATTCTGGTACTGTTATGCGAATTAGCGCTGTCAGCACTGCCGTATCGCGGAAATGCCACCGGATCAGGATTGTTCCCCGATACATTATTTGATGAGTTAAGCAAAAGACCGGATGCCGTATATGGAATAAAATTTCCTTTTACTTTAACGGGCATACCTTCTGCATATTCTCCTCTTCCATACATTTTGTAGTTAACAGCCGATTCATACGAACTAAGCGTAGGACGCGGAGTAAGCGCCGGAAGCTCGGATGTCGGAGGATTGGGCGGCGTTATATCCAGATTTAAATGCCCGTCGCGCGCGCGATCCCATGCCCATATCGGCAAGGCTTGAGTTTTTACAAGTACAGATGCGTTTACAGAATTATCGCTGTAATGCGCCGTTACGCGCACAACTGCGGGAGGATCCTTAAAATTGCTTATAGATATGCCTTTTAGAGCGCAAATTTTTCCATTCGGTTCAATCTGCACCTCTGAAACATTGCCTGTTGTCCATGTAATAGATAAAGGCGTGCCTCCTGCATAGTCCGCTTCTATCTGCACGATGTCATTCGGATACAGCCATATAATATTAGTTACAGGCAGTTTCTTTCCTTCACGATCTTCATTTGCAAAATTAATCCGTATTCCCCTGATTGTTATATCCGCAGCTTCTGTTATCTGCATATTAAAAGTTTTTGAAAAGCCGTTAATAGACGCGGTTATTGTTACATCGCCCTCTATAAGTCCTTTAACAATGCAGCTTCTGCTGCCTGCAATAGGAACTAGCTCAACCATATCTTGCGGGCTTTGGCTCCACGTTAAATTTCCTGCTGCCCAAAGCGGAATTAGCTCTGCGCTTAAAATCTGCTCTTCGCCAACTTCAATTTTGGGCAAACCTAAAATATTGTTTACCCCCTCTGCCTGAGCAGCCGCATAAATAAAAACAGAAATTGTTTTTGATACTAACCCGCCTGTATTGGATTTCCATGCCTTTACCGTAATTGAAACACTTCCTGAAGTATTAATGTTTTCCCCTCTTACGGTACATTCACTCCCAACTCCCGCACTTGTTATAACAGCATCGCTTCCTGTAATTTCCCAAATAATTGAAACATTTCCTGCATTTTCTGTCTGTGCTCTTAAAGTAATTTCCTGCCCTTTTTGAACGGCTACAAAGGAACCCCTCTCCTGATCATCAAGATAAATTCTAACGCTGCCAGGCGATGTATTATCAAATTCAGGGCATCCTGTTAAAGCGAACACAATTACAAAGGATAGCAGGATTTTTATCATCTTAGCCCCTTTGTAATAAACTTTACCTGCGCCCAAATTGCAGGATTAACAGCAGAAACAACTTTTATTACAGCTTCCTTATTAGCGGTTCTTCCGGTACGAACAACACCTGCGCTGTCAACTTCTATAAATTCAGGATTATCACTGCTCCATTCAACAATATGCCCGGAAGGAACAATTGCATACAACCGCTGCACCCTGTTTGTAACAATTTCTATTTCCCTGTCATTTAAAATTTCTCTGCCTGAATAGATAACAATCCCGTCCGCCGATAAATCTGCATCAGCATCCGGCTTAAGATCGCAGGCTCCAAGAATAATTAAAGTTAAAACCAAAATAAATACTTTTTTTATCATAAAAGTTTCTCTCTTAAAAAGAATATTCAACATACAAAGGTATGGTGAGCACTGCTTTTTCCTGCATTCCGTTTACAGTCCCTGCAAATCTATATCCAATTCCGCCTTTAACATAACAATTATTAATAATAGTTTTTTGAATGGATAAACCTGCGCCTATTCTGTAACCTCCGCTAAGAGCGGCAGGAGTTCCGCTGCCGATAATATTTCCGTTATTGTCATAAGAAATGCCAATCCATTCAAAACCAAAGTTTAATATTAATCTGCCAAAAGAAAATTCCCAGGAAGGCCATATATGCAGATTCAATTCCGGAGCAAAATAAACTCCTGTAACATGACCTTTTAAACTGCCTCCGAATTTTGCATCCAAACGCCCTGCGATTTCAAATGCGTCATATTTATAACGCGCTCCCAATGCAACATGATACGGTGCCTGCCAGACTAGCCCTGATTTATAGGCTCTGTAAACAGGATCAAGCAGGCTTTCATCAATTTTTTCAAATATATCAGGCGGGCTTTCTTCCCAATTCTTAAATGGTATCGGTATTTTGCCGCCAACATCTATCGTTAAACCGGAGATTCCTGTAAATGCAAAAGCTGCTTCTACCCGCGCGGATGTTATATTAAAAACCGGAATCGCATAAGAAGCAAGTTCTGTCACTGTTTCATTTATAATTTCATCGGTTACTATATTAATGCCTACATGAGGTTTAGCGCCAAAATACTGCACGCGCACTGTTCCAACATTTGGAATTGTGTATGCCGCCGCAACCTGAATACGGTGCCAAACCTCTGCGTTTTGCGTAATTAAATCAGGACTGGAATTATACACAGTACCGGGCGCGCTTGCATTGGCAAACGGCATCAGATCGTATAACATGGCGCCGAAAAAAAGATTCTCTTTTGGAGTAATACTGAGCATTAAACCTGCCTGCCCGTTCCAGTGCGTTCTAAAGCGCGTAAAAATTCCGTCCGCATCGTACATACGGACAGTGTAGGCATGCATTCTTTCATCCTGATCATTTATCTGCCCGCGCAGACGGTCGTTTAAAAAACGGCCGGCATCAATCTGCATCCATGGAAAAGGTCTCCACCATGCCTGCAAATAATCTTCTATCGCAACTCCGTCTGTTCTTGCCTGAATGCGCGTTCTCATCCCAATAATATTTTCATAGGATGCGCGCAAATCAAGGCGTGCCCGAATTCCCTGGCTTGAAGCATTGCGCCCTGCGCCTGCACCCATTATAACAGCTTCTTTTTCAGGTCCGCCGAAATATGACGGCTCTGTATCTTCATTTAATATAAGCTGAAACGGAATAATCGCCATATCCACAGATGTTCCGATTGTAATTTCCGCAAAACACGGGGCTGCAATTATTAAAAATGCTGTCAGATACAGCGTCAGTATTTTTTTCATATCATGCTCCTTTAACGTATCAGTTTATCCATTTCAAAATCTGCAAACAGAACAGCCATTTCGCGTTCTCCTCTTTCATTTTTTTCTTCGCCCAAAAAAGTTAACACAGGGTTAGCCGGGTCAGGCAATCCAAAAGGTGTCATGTGCAATATACGCCGGTAAACGCCGAACTTGGGACGAATGTAACTGTTAAACGGACGGTACATCACAAAAGGATCCGGCTCATTGTATATTGCGGGTGAATAGGTATATTCCATTAATACTTTCATGTCCCTTATACGAACAAGTTTAATGCTGAAAGTACCAGGATTATCATAGGTGACGGTTTCTTGCGCGAAAATCCATTCGCCTTTAAAAGGCGCAAGGTCTACTTCGGCAGGATACCAGTTTACACTTGGGTCTCCGTTGGGACGAATCGGTCCGCGGTAAATTAGCTGCAGCACTTCCCTTCCCGTCCGTAATCTGCGGCCTGTCAAAGTAAAGGTGGGGTTTCCCGAATCTCCGCCTTCCGGTTTTAACTGATGAATATGCGTAAATTCACTTGATACCCTAAAATCATCCGGCAGGCGGAATTTCCATCTGTGCGTAAATGTATCGCCGTTTCCTCTTGAATGCATATCGGGATTATCATGCTGGCCATCCATGGTTTTTATTTCCATTCTTTGCCGGTCATCATAACCTCCCACCATGTCACCGTCCAGCTCATGATGCATAATAAATCTAAAAACTTCCCTGTGCAAACGAAAAGCTTCTTCCGGCAAATATTCCCAATCTTTTACCTGAACAACATGCGGCACACCTTCATGTAATTTACGCAGTTCGGTTTCCAGATAATTATCGCCGTGTATGGTATCTTCGAACGAAACAAGATTTGTCTGGCGGGCGGATAATCCGTCCGGCGCTTCATAATGAAACCCCCTATCCCTTATAAGCCGGTAGGATGTCTGCCCGCGCGCATTGTAGGGAACGGCAAAATCTTCATTATAAACATTCATGTTTGCGGATAAAATATTGCGGCTAACGTCCGCTGCTTTCCAGTTACGGACAAACACACGAAGCTCGCCGGATCTTTGCGCGGATTCAAATTTTACGATACCCATAACTCCTGCTTTTCCGGATATTTCAAAATCGGAACCGTTTTTTACAACCTGAATCGAAGGAGAGCCGGATGAAAATGCCGCATCGGTAATTTTAGTGTCAGATAAAAAATAATCGTTATAAAGGGAAACAGTTATTGTTTCATCGGGATCGATTACCAAAACATGCAGAAGCGGAGCATAAATTTTTGTTTCTCTTATTTCCAGGCGGGGGCTTTCCGTTTCCGGCGCATCAGGCTGCAGGCAGGAAGAAAGAAAAATCAATAATATAACATAAAATATTTTAATCATTAAAAACTCCCGTTAATCCGCGCTTTCTATTCGTATACCGCGAAGCAGAATCTTGCCCTGCGGCAATGCCAAACAAACAAAGGAACGTGACAGTACTGCGTCTTTTTTTTCGGCATCAGTGCTTCCCGGAATATCATCTTTTTTTGACGTTGAAAGCGCGGAAAGCGAGTTATCAAATATTCCTGTTAAAATTCCTGTACTCGCGCTTGATTGCGTTAACTCCGTAACAAAAGAATTGTTAATTGCCGAAGCATTACGCTGCAGAGTATTGTTGTTTACCTGAATACGCAAAAACGAATCCGCATCCAGCATTTCGTATTCAACAGAAACGCGCACCCTTCCTGCCCATAGCTCATATCCTTGGGGTCCGTTTAAAAAATCAAATTGCCCGTTTTTATCATAAACCGGATGATCCTCAAAAGGCGAATTTGTCGCCGTTGCCATTCCGGAGCCGATTAAAAGCTTCGCCCCTGCTCCTTCCAGCACTATCCCGCCGCGTTTCATATCGCTGTAAATTTCCGTATCTCCTGTGCGAATCAACATTGGAAAACCTGCATCATAAATGTAGTAATTTGTCTGCGCTTCCAATACAGGATTTTCCATCCAGTCGGCATACAGATAATTCCATTTAAAAAATGTTTTTGGAATCACATTGATGATACATTCCGCCCCAACAACAATTTCGTTTAAAGTATTCCGCGCGGTAACAAAGATTATAGTCTTGCCGCCGTTTTTGGCTGTGACAGTAATTTCCTGCCCGGAAAAACCGCTTAATTCCAAAATACTACCATTGCTGCTTTGCCAATGCACTCCGCCCTGCACTCCCGCCGGCTCCAGCATAACCCCCAGAATTCCTGACCTTCCTTCGATGAGAGTTATACCCAACACAGGAACCGGATTTTTATTGAATAAAATTGAAACACCGTCTACAGGAGATTGAAGATAATTATTTTCCGTTGCCAAACCTTCGGTTTGAGGGCAGCCAAGCATCAGAAGCCCTAAAACTGCGCAAAAAGCCATTGTTTTTCTGCCCGAAAAATAATTTAACATAGTTTATTTTACAACAGACTAATTTTCTTGACAACAGGCAATATGGGGGTTATATTTTGATAAACAAGCAAATAATTCTTTTTTGGAGGGAGTTATGAGAAAGATGGGAATAATACTGATATCTTTAGTTTTAATTTTTACCGGATGTATTGATGAACCGAACGGAAACAGCATAGAGCCTGTTATTAATGGAATTACATACGGATTTAATGAAGTACCTGTAACCGAAGACGGACTGGTAGAAATCGGCTATCGTAAAGAAGTATTATTTTCCGCTAACGCAGAAAACGCAACAATATTTTCATGGACTGCGGATGTTCCGGGCAGAGTAACAATAACTCCAAATAACAGCACTACAGCAATGATCAAGGGAATTGCCGGAGGAGATGTTAGAATAACATTTACCGCTTCTGACGGAACTTCAAGCGCTGTTTTTGAATTTACGATACAGGTTGAACACAGACCTGCAGAAGGCTTATGGCTGGATGTGATTCATGAAAACGATTTTGTAACAGAAAACCAGGAATTCATCATAAACGAAAAAGATTCCGAAGGTTTAACTTTTATAGCCGATGCGGCTGAAGATAATGCCGATGTATCAGATGCCGTTACCTGGACAGCGGAACCATCCGGCATAGTTACACTTAGCGTTACTTCCGGCAGCACGGTAATAATTACACCGCGTGAAGCAGGAGAAGTTATTATTACAGTAAAAATCACATCTGTTATTTTCGATGACGAAGAATTATCATTTAAAATAATCGTAGAAGAAGAAAGCTTTGAAAATGTTTTATTCCTGTGGCGCGCATCAGATTACACCGGTTCAATACCAAATATAACAAGCGGCGGCTCAGCACCATCTTTTACCCATACCAATTTTGAAAAATTCATGGAACAAAAAGACGGCATGGTAATAAAATCCATGCGCGGTTTTGGCAGCACTGTTACCACCAATGCGAAAGGACTTGCATTAGGTTCCGATTCAAGCAATGCGCGGCTTGCCATTGGACAATATGCCAATGAGGGCACTGCGGCAGGTTCCGGCGGCAATCCTCCCGCTCATTCACCGCAAATGGATCCAATCCCGGATTACGGCGGCGAAATTGATCTTTACCGTAAAAAAGTACGCCTTACCATAGAGTACGCCGATGCCAGCACAATTGCAGGCGGTTACCTCTTACGCATTTATATCGGCAACAACGGAACAGGCGAAGCAAACTCAATTTTTGGAGCAGCAAGCAATCTTGTATCTTACGGCACAGATCCTCATTTTGGAGCCACAGGCACATGGCTGGAAATACTGGATGCATCTGAAGGCAACACCTTAAGCGCAGGAAAAATAATTTTTGAAATTGACACAACAACAGAAACCTTCACCTCTCTTGCAAACGAAAGATATCTTGCAAAAACATTTATCGCCCTGCACTGCCAGTCAGGCGGCACCAATAACTACGACGGCAAAATTACAATAACAAGCATAAAGCTTGAATACATCGACGGCGAAGAAACACCGGATGTGCTTGCACTGGAAGTAAAAGAAGAAGGCACGGTTGTGCCGTCTGCGGGTATTACGATAATTGGACCGGAAGAAAAAAACATTTCTGCGAACGTTACTCCTGTTGCTGATAGTATTACATGGGTAATAACAAATACAGATATTGCTACTGTACATCCAGCTTCAGGACAAAATGTAACAATTGCCGCCGGAACTGAAACCGGTACAACCTCTATCACTGTAACAGCGATTAAAGACGGATATTTTTCTGCAGCCAGAACATTTAATATTACTGTGCAGAATGTACCAATTGAATTAAGCGTAAAACAGGAAGACGATCCTGTAGGCGCATCAATTCAAATGAAAGAAGGAGACCCGTCAATAACTCTTAGCGCAGAAGCAAATCCCAGCACTACTATAAACTGGGAAAGCGATAAACCTGAATTTGTAACAGTTACACCTCTGAACGGCGGAACTTCTGCAACCATTACTGCAGAAGCTCCAGGGACAGCAACAATCACCGTTAGCGCTGAACTTGCAGGTTATGAATCTGCACAGAAAATTTTTACTGTTGCAGTAATTCCGGCAGACGGCGATCCCAATCTTATTTGGGAATGGAATTATGGAACTAACAATGGAGCAAAGGGTACATTTACATCTGCAAGTGATAACGCATATCTTGTCGGCAAAGGAGTTCATCCAAAAGCAACAGTTATGCCAATCAGGCTTCAATCCGGCGCAATTGAAAACGATGACACTAAAGGCGGGATCAGAATAAACGCATCATCAACTACAGGCATACTTTCAATAGGCACTTCTTCCAACACAGGTTCATTGACTGATTCTTCGCCTGCCGGAGAATTTAATTTTAAAGACTTAATAAAAGATTCCGGAAAAATAAAAATAACCATTGCCTGCGAATTTGAAACAGCAGGTCAGGGTAATCGCGCTTTTATTGTCCAGCTTAACAATAATACCAGTGGTGGTACTAATTCGCCATTTGGACAGGCTCCCAGCAGGATTTTCTATTGGCAAAATACTCCGGGCGGCGCTGCTGCTCCAAGCAACTGGAACAGCGCAGAGGGCTTGGCTGAATGTGTTCAAATTGACAAAAGTTTAACAGACACAAACAATTACCTGGATAAAGTTTTTATTGGCATTGTCGCATTGGGATTAAATGCCGGAAACGCAGGCTGTACAGTTCTAATTAAAGGCATCAAGATCGAATATGTTCCTGAAGTACCAAGTGATGTTATTTTTGAATGGGATTATAATGAAGATGGGTGGACTAATTTAGCTGCAAATGCCAATGGTTCACATGATAGCAAAAATATCAGAGCGGGAGGACAAGATCTTAATAGCCATGCAACAGAAGACGGCGTAATCCTGAATGAAGGCGGTAGGTTTATAATCGGCGGCTCTACTACCAGTGTACCGACAACATCTACAACTGTAACTGACACAGGAGGACAGTTTAATTTTAGCTCTGCTATCACAGCAGGAAGAACGATAAAGATATCTATCGACTATAAGGTTTTAAACAACACTGGCAGCCAATCAAATAAATTTCTAAGAATTCAAGTAAATAATAATACTACTACTAATAATGCTTCTGTACTAAATAATTGGGAAGTAGCAAGAGGTCAAATAGATTCTGGCAGTTTTCCTCAAGAGGGCACTCTTTCAGGAATATTTAATCCTGGAAGTGCTACTCTAACTACAGCAGCATTAGAATTACCAACTCCATTGGATTTGCAAACAGTACTATCACAATCATTAATTGCCATAACCTTACCAGGTAACAGCGGTTCTGTACTCATTAAAAGTGTTAAAATAGAATATACAGATTAACAACAAACCACCCGTAATCTTGTTGTAGGGCGCGGCGGGGATACGAACAGGGAAAACATCTTCGGCCGTTAAAAGGCGGGCTCTTTGCCGAAGTTTTCCCTGATCGCAGCCCCGCCGCGCCCGTACAGCAATATTTCTTGTTTGATTTAGTTTTTTGTAGTACAATTACCCCATGCCTACAATCACAGAAATAGACATAGTAATACGCCTCTGCCTGGCCTTTGTTGCCGGCGGAATCATCGGGTTTGAACGTTCCAGCCGCCGCCAGGTTGCAGGTCTTAGAACGCATATACTTATCGCGGTGGGAGCATGCTGCCTTATGCTGCTATCCATTTGGCTGCCGCAATTTTTTAAAAGCGGGGATCCGGGCAGGATTGCAGCCCAGGTGGTTGCGGGCATGGGCTTTTTGGGAGCAGGCGCGATTATCCGCCTTGGCAATGATGTTAAAGGGCTTACTACAGCCGCTTCATTGTGGGTTGTTGCAGCAATCGGCATGACAATAGGAGCCGGGTTGTATATCGCGGCAGTTGCGGCAGAAGCCCTTACGCTAATCTCACTATTGTGGCTGAGCAGAATAGAAAGAAAAATCTTCCCCGATATCCGCACCAAAATACTGGAAATACAATACAATCACGGCAATGAGCCGAACACCGATATTGCAATGGAAGTTTTTAAAAGTTTCAGCGTAAAAAACCAATCAATGAATATTTATCACGGACAGGAAAATATAAAAAAAACAAAAGTGCGCTTTCTTGTAAGCATTTTAGAAACAACCGATGTTTCCAAACTTGTAAAAGCGCTTAAATCCAGCGATGATATCGAGAATATCGAAGTTGAGGAAAAATATTGAATCTCACTGCGAATACCCTCACAACAGTAAGCGAACTTACGGAACAAATTCGCCTTAATCTTGAAGAATCGTTTTCTTCGGTTTTTGTTGAGGGAGAAATATCAAATTGCAGACCGGCAAGTTCCGGGCATCTTTATTTCAGCCTTAAAGATTCAGGAGCTAAAATTGACGCTGTGATGTTTAAAAACAGGCTGAGAACTTTAACCTTTGAGCCAAAAGACGGAATGCTGCTGCGTGTACGCGGAAGCCTTTCTGTCTATGCTCCGCGCGGAACATACTCCATCATCTGCGAAGAAATGGAAATTGCAGGAGCGGGTGAACTTCTTGCAATCCTTGAAAAAAGAAAACAAAAACTTGCTGCAGAAGGACTCTTTGACACAGATCGCAAAAAAGAATTGCCGCGATTTCCCTCTGCTGTGGGAGTAGTAAGTTCTCCGACAGGAGCTGCGGTTCGTGACATTATAAACATATTAACAAGACGCGCTCCTAATTTAAAAATAATAATCCTCCCCGCCGCTGTGCAGGGAGAAGAAGCAGCTTCCCAAATCGCAGCGAGGATAAAGCAGGCAAATAAATGGCGTCTTGCAGATGCGCTTATCGTGGGCAGAGGCGGCGGCTCATTGGAAGATTTGCTGCCCTTCTCTGATGAAGAAGTTGTCCGCGCAATTGCGGCATCAAAAATTCCTGTAGTAAGCGCGGTTGGCCACGAAATAGACTGGGCATTAAGTGATTTTGCAGCGGACTTGCGCGCGCCCACTCCTTCCGCCGCAGCAGAACTTGTCAGCGAAGATTCATCAGCATTAAAAGATACAATTACAATGGCGGCGGAAAATTTATTTGATACAATTAATACGCGGCTGGAAAAAGCGCAGCTCCTCCTTAAACCATTTGCCCCGCAAGACATGGAGTACCGTATCCGCACAATCCTTCAGCCGCGCCTTATCCGCCTTGATGACGCGAAAGATACGCTAATCGGCGCAATGACAGACAAATGCGTAAATTTAAAAAACAGGATAAAATTAACAGACGCTGTTTTAAAAGCGGCAAGCCCTTTATCGGCAATGAAAAAAGGTTTCTCTGTTGTAACAGACAGCAAAGGCAAAGTTGTTCTGGACGCCGCAAATGTAAAAATCGGCGAAACACTTAATATAAGGCCGCTTAAGGGAACAATCAGCGCAGTAGCGGAAAAAATACAGGAAGGAGCATAATATGGCAAAAAAAACAGCTGCCGCAAAAGGCAGCTCAATGAAAAATTTTGAGGAAAGGCTCAGACGGCTGGAAATACTGGGAGATCAAATTCGTAAAACCGATATTCCTCTGGATGAGGCTTTGGCTGCTTTTGAAGAAGGTATCCGCCTTGCGCGGGCTTTGGAAAGCGACCTTGAAAAAATAGAAAACAGAATCGAAATATTGATGAATTCAACAGAGGTGCCTTTGGATGAATCGCCTGATCTGGAACTGTTTGATGCCGGAGAAAACTAAGTGGATGGAATAGCGATTTTAGCGCCGGAAGAAGCAAGGCGTATTGCAGCGGGAGAGGTGATCGATCGCCCCGCGGCTCTTGTCAGGGAATTCCTTGATAATGCGATAGATGCAAAAGCAGCAAACATTGATATAACTCTGGAAGAAGGCGGGTGCAAAAAAACAGAATGTTCCGACGACGGCGCCGGCATGAGCCGCAAAGATTTGGAATTATGCTGGCATACTCATGCTACCAGTAAAATCCGCGCTCTTGCGGATTTGGACACTGCTCTTACTCTTGGTTTTCGCGGGGAAGCGCTTGCCGCCGCTTCTGCTGTTTCGCGCATTGAAATAATTACCAGCACAGACGGCAGAGAGGCATGGCAGCTTGAAACCGGACCCGGCGGCAGCAGCCCTGTCAAACTGGAACAAACACGGCGTACAAAGGGCACTACCATAAGAGCACTTAATCTTTTTGAAAGCATTCCTGCGCGCAAACGATTTTTAAAAAGGGAAGGAAGCGAAGCGGTTCTTTGCAGGCAGGCTTTCATTGACAAGGCATTGGCATTTAACGCAATCAATTTCCGTTTTATTCAGGACGGCAAACTAAAAGATTTTCTGCCTGCGGTATCTTCAAAAAAAGAACGTTTTGCCGCCGCTACAGGGCATCAAAATTTTCTGCACGAAATAAATGTTACAGGAGACGGTTTTTCCGCCGTGATAGTTTTGGGCGGCCCTGAACTGTACCGCAATGACAGAAGACAGTTATTTGTTTTTGCCAACGGCAGAAGAGTGCATGATTTCTCGCTGATTCAGGCGATGGAATACGGCTCTCAGGGATGGTTCCCCAACGGCACTCATCCTGTAGGAGCAGTTTATGTTGAGGTAGATCCGTCTCTTGCGGATTTTAATATTCACCCGGCAAAACGCGAAGTGCGTTTCCGTGACCCGGGAACGATCCACCATGCTGTCTCAGGGGCTGTGAAGAGTTTTTTTCATAATTTGTATCTTGGAAGAGTTGGCAAAGACTCTCGCAGAGACGCAGAGGCGCAGAGGACGCAGAGGGAAGAGGGGGAAGAGGTTGGAAGAGACTCTCGCAGACCGCAAACCGAAGGTTTGAAGGAGGCGCAGAGGACGCGGAGGGAAGAGGGGGAAGAAGGGGGAGAATTTAAATTTTCTTATGACTCTGCGATCTCTGCGTCTCTGCGGCTCCGCGAGAGTTTTTCCCAGTGCCTCTGCGAGAGTTCTTCCCAGTTTCCTGTGTATGCGGGGAGGGTGTTTGGGGTTTTTATTTTGATTGAGTGGGGGGATAAGCTCTACATTATCGATCAGCATGCGGCGCATGAACGTATTCTTTACGACAGGTTTTTAAAAGAGCCGATTCCCAAACAGGAATTGCTTGCGCCCATTCCTTTCTGTACAGATAGTGATGATGAGGATGCGTTTTTGGAAAAAAAGCGCGAAGAATTATCGCGGCTTGGGATTGATATCGAAAAAGATGAAACCGGCTGGCGTATCGATGCGCTTCCTTCGGATTGGCGGTTGGGCGATGCGGCAACCGTAAAGGAAATCCTTGAATTGCGGACAGCAGGGGAAAACATGGCGGAGCGCTGGGCTGCAACGATGTGCTGCCGGGCGGCAATTAAAGACGGTGATTACCCGGATGATGAAACTGCACTTGCTCTTGGCAAGGAGGCGCTTGCCCTGAAAGACCCGCGCTGCCCTCACGGCCGTCCTGTCTGGACAGAGATTAGCAAGGAAGCGCTTTACAAAGCTGTCAGAAGGGATTGACCGCCAGTCCCCACACACGTCCTGTAGCAAGCCCCCAGCGTTTGTTAACATATTCAGAAAAAGTATTTGCTTCTGCAACGAAAGCAGAAACAACCGAAGGACTTGGGATGACTCCCACACGCCATGCAAGATGCCGCCCGTAATAATCGGCAGTTTCAAAAACCGGCTGCTGCAGAACATGAGATTTAAATTCTTTTACCATTAGGTAATCATTTTCCAGATCGTAATTCTGAACTTCAAAGTATATCAGAATAAAATCTTTTGCATCCTGCGGAAATTGTTCCCAGCGGCTGCGGCTATAATCCCTGAACTCTTCGTCAATAAAGAAAATACCGTGGAAACCTTCATGATTCATATACCTGTAGCGCATAAAACCCGCCGATGCCCTGGATATTGACAAGATCGCGCCTTCACCTGCTGCAATGCTGCCATGCTCTTCGCGGATAATACCTTCGTTAAATAATATTTTTTCAAGTTCTTTTTCTTCTTCCAAAATTGGAAAATTTGTTTTGCGGACCATGTCAAAAAAACGGGCAAGGTCTTCTGCGCGGTAATCATGAGCATTCCAGCCGTGAAGACCTTCAATTTCCTCATCATGCGAAAGCCGTCCGTGGAAACCTGCTTTTTCTACAAAAAACGCAAGGCGCTTTAACATCCTGTCCTGCACCCTGTAATCGGCAAAATCAATTATTAACAATGACGGAAAACGATCCCAGCGGAAAACTTCGTATCCCGGATTCCGCCAGTTTCCCCTTGGCCATAAAATAACAAGGGCAGGATCCGCTTTTATGGGCTGGGGAAATACAGGTTTTTCTGAAAACTTTAAAATAAAAGAACTGACTTCTTCTCCAAAAAGAACAGCTTTCCCTGCCGGAGCAAAACCGGGCGGCAAGTATAGTTTTTCCGTGCCGGGCAGCGTTTCAATTATACGATCCGCTATTTTTAAAACAACAGTTCCGCTGAACTCAGCTTCTGCTTCGGCAAATGTTCCGTTAATAAAACTTTCGGGAACATCAATAATAAAATTAAAATCTTCATCTTTATAAACAAACGGGCTTTTAAAATAATATTCTTTTTCCTTGTCATAATAAAAACCAAACTTTTTTTCGCTTAATTTAAAAGATTTAAGGCGGAAAACCGCTTCACTTTCAGCGCTGCCTTCAAGAGCAATGCTGAAACTGCCTGCAAAGGATTCTTCCAGCGGGATGGAATAATGAACAACTGAAGATATGTCCATCGGCAATTCCCAGGAGGATGTTCCCGTATCAAGCACAATGCGGCATTTTTCTTTTGCTTCCCGCGAAGGAGAAACGATAAAATCATATTCAACTACAAGCGATGAATTGGGCGGGACAGGGTCATTAAAACTAAAATCCAGTTTTACAGGCGATGAAAAATCAAGTAAATTTTCCTGAAGCACAGTTTTGCCGCAGGAAGCAAGGAGCAGAGCCGCAAGAAACATGCTGCTTCGCAGCAGCCATATCTGCCTCATAACATTACAATTTTCTGCGCAATCAGTTTTGCCAGATAAAAGCGCGAATCCAAATCAACCGCGTCACTGTTTGCAAGGAAGGTTTGAAACTCCGCGATAAACGATTCTGGAAGCACCGGCAATTCGCACACCTGTTTAAAATAAGCGCGGTGGGAAGGTTCAAAATGTTTGTTTATGCAAAAGAGCGTAAGGCAGGCGGTTTTTATAAAACCTGCAGAAGCGATAAGATAGTGAAACTTGTCACCCTGAAAACAGGCGGCTCCCAAATCCGACAAAAAATGCTCCATCTTGAATTGGACAGTATATCGCATTTCTTTCCAGAAATTGTCACCGATATTTTTCAGCCGTTTTCTTACATCATGTATCCAGCTGGAACGTGAAAAAATAATATCGCAGTTGGCAAGACGGTAAAAACCATAAGTTCCCGAGTCTTTTATTAACCACAATGATTCATGCTTTGTGCAGGCAATGTTTACAAGTTCATCGATTTTTGCGGTTTTTTTAAATTCCAGCCGTACCGGAACATCGCCGATTAAAAACCGGTCTTTTTCGCCTGCGCTTTCAAAAGCCGCAATATCATCGCCGTAGAGCTGACAGCGGTTATCAGCATCGGGAATTGAAGATGTACAGAAAACATCCAGAATCAGCGCAAAATACGGATCCAGAGTATCCGCCAAAGCCGCTTCGTTAAGGGTTATACATTCAACGCCATTCCAGGATGAAAGGATTTCCTTAAACCTTTCTACCAATAATTTGGTCTTATATTTCATTGTGATTCTCCGTATAATCATTGTATCATGGGAAGCTTCAAAAATGAAAGATATTCAGATGTATCCCCGGCAGAAAAATTTCTTGTGCTTGTTCCTCATCGGGATACCCGTGTTGAACTGCAAAAATACAGCGAAATGCTTCTTAAATCCGGGCTTAAAAATGTATATAAATTTCCTCAAGCTGCTCCTCTGGCTGCCCTTTCAAAGCCGCTAACATCAAATGAGTTAAAAAACATTGCCCGTTCGCTAAGGGAAGCCGCCTTAATACGCGGCATTAGCGGTGAAATGTTTCATACTAAAGAATTGTCAACCGTAACATTTCCGGATAAACCGCTATTCGGCCCCCGTCTGGATTTGGGCACACGGGAGCTCTCCATAAACTTTAAAACAGAAAAGATTATTTCTCTTTTTTCTCCGGCTATAATTGGTTTATTTTTAAATTGCAGCGGGGTCAGCGCAGAGCCGCATAAACTGTCTTTCCGCGCCGCCGCTGTTGCCAATATGTACTGGAAACCTGTTAAATCCGGCTATAAATGGAAAATCGGGAAATTACACTGGCTGCCAAAAACCATTACTTATTAAAAAGACTTACAAGCCATGTGCTAAGCCACGGCAGATATGTTACCAAAAGCACAACTATAAGGCGCACAAGCAGGAATGGGGAAACATATTTGCAAATCTCCATAAACGGCTTCTGGAAACGGTACGATGAAAGAAACAGGTTAAGCCCTACAGGCGGAGTAATATACCCTACTTCAAGGTTAACAAGGAAGATAATTCCCAAATGCACCGGGTCTATGCCGTAAATCTCTCCCAGCGGAATAATAAGGGGGAGCACAACAAGGATGGCGGAAAACATATCCAATACAAAACCAATAACAAGAAGAGCGGCATTAAGAAGCAGCAGGAAAACCCATTTGGAAGAAACAACAGTATGCATCCAGGAGGCAACATTGGCAGGCGCCTGGGTATCTATGATGTAATAAGAAAACGCGTTTGCCAGAGCAAGAATGGATAATACGCCGCCTATAATGGGAATGGCGCTGTCAAATATTCTTTTAATATCAGAGAATTTAATATCTTTATGTATAAAAACTTCTACAATAAAAATATATAAAACAGCAACTGCCCCAAGCTGGACAAGATCAAGAACGCCGGTAAAATAACCAATAATTAAAAGTATTGGCAGTAAAATCTCCAGGCTTGATTCTTTTAAGGCAGCAAGCGCCTTGCGCAGTTCAAATTTTTCTACAGGGATTTTTACTTTAAGCGATATAACAATGCCGAATACTATCATTGCAATAACAAGAAGAACACCGGGAATTATTCCGCCCAAAAATAAATGAAGAATATTAACCTGAAGAACCGTTCCAACCAGAATCAAAGGAAGACTGGGCGGAAAAAGCAAACCTATGCTTCCCACAGAGGTTAAAAGCCCAATTGAAAATTTGGAAGGATATTTTAAATGTTCGCTGAGTATCGCATACAGGATGCCGCCAAGGGCAAGAATTGTAACCCCGGATGCTCCCGTAAAAGATGTAAAAAATGCGCAGATTACTACAGAAACAATTATAATCCCACCGGGAATCCAGCTAAACAAACTGCGGAAAGTATTTACAAGCCTCTGCCCCGCTTTGCTTTCTGAAAGGAAAAATCCAACTATTGTAAAAAGCGGAATCGCGATAATATTCTGGCTGATAAGACCAAAATAAATTTTATTCGGAACAGTATCCATCTGCCCGCCGGAAGCCAAAAGCAGAAGAAGCGAAAGACCGCCCAAAACAACAAATAAAGGCGTTCCTCCAAGGGCTGCTACGAGCAGGAAAACTACAAGCGGTATCTTTGCATAATAAGCAATATCTTCAAACAGAATGCATAAATCAAAAATAGCATCGGGCATATCAAAGCCCCAGATTATTTTAACGATAACCGGAAAAGAAGCAACTGTTCCCAAAACAAGAGCAAGTACAGGTAACAAAATCTTCCAGCCTGTCAGCCTTGTCCTGCGCGCAAAACGAATAGCCATAACTCCAAAAGCGATAGGTATTATCAGAGCAAGAACACGCTTTGAAGCAAAGCCAATCATGCTTCCGTCAAGCCCCATTTTTATAAAGGAGATGGAGCTCCATGCGATTACAATACAAATAAACGCAGAAACCAGATTACAAAAAACTTTTAATCTTTCTCTGATTGGACCTTCGGGAAGATACTGCACGACTGAAATAGCCAGATGCGTTTCTTTTCTGGTACAGATCATCCCGCCTGCAAGAGCTGTAAACAATAAAAAGTGTACAATGAATCCGGAAGAAGCCGGTATCCCTGTCCTGAACAGAAAAAATACCAGCAATTCCAATAAAGGAAAAACAGCCATTAAAACCAAAACGGCTATACAAAAATAATCTTCAATTAAATATAGAACAGACCTAACCCGGCCAATCAATGATTGGTCGGGCTTTTCCTGTATTGATTGTGTTTCCACGTACTAACGTCCCCTTCGGTATTCTGTTAAAATATCTTTTACTTTTAAATAATACTCTCTGTTAAAAGTAGGATTTGCTCCGCCAATAAGCCTGTTTTCATATGAGTTGGTATCATCAAACCAAACTTGCTGCTGCGCAGGAGTCAATGTATTTATTTTAAGACCATGCCTTACCATTGTAGAAATTGCTTCTGTTTCCAAGCCTGCGATTGACGCTTCTATATCTCTTTCCATGCGCTTGGTTGCTTCCAGGAGCTCGGGTTTAAACCTGTCCGGAATTCTGCGCCAGGTTACTTCGTTCATTAAAATGCCGCCCATAAACGGAGCAACATTGATGCTTGACATATTGGAAGCAATGCCGAAAAGCTGATTTGCCGCTACGAAAATAGGGCTGGAGTAAACGGCATCTGCTCTGCCGCTTTGCAGTGAAAACAATAATTCGTTAACATTTGCCGGAACAATCTGATAACTTAAAAGCCTGAAAGCCTGAATCATCTGCTGATCATCAGAACCTGTGGCAAGCCTTAATCTGCGTAAATCATCCGGAGTTACGATAGGCGATCTTGTAAATATTTTTATCCATCCGGCGCGCGCCCAGGCAAGATTAACAAAACCGTTTCTTTGAATTCTTTCATTCAGATCCGATTTAACTTTGCCCAGCACTTCATCCAGTTCGTCATCATTCCTGATTAGAAACGGAAAACTTACAGCCATTAATTCCGGCACTACGGAATTCAATCCCATGCTGGTAAAAACGCCCGCCTGTATCTGGTTGCTTCTTACCAAAGCCATAACCTGCGATTCATCGCCTGCGGTTCCGCCGTGGAACACAGTCACATTGAGCAAACCGTTTGTTATCCGCGCCCAATCCGCCGCCATGCGATTAATTGCCTGTCCCCATGCGGTATTTTCCGGAGCAAGCGACGCCAATTTAATGTTCATTGTTCTTTGCGCAAAAACCGGATTCAAAACCAAAAACAACAACAATAAAATAAAAATGAATTGAAGTTTTTGTCTGCTAAAAATTTTCATAAAAATCTCCTCTCTTGTTAATTTGAGTCTGTTTTCAGACATTTTACCAATCATCATCCCAGTCATCCCAATCATCACCTGAATCGAAAAGGATAAAAAGCTGAGATGCTGAAGCCAGCAAATAACGCGCTTTCCGCTGGGAGATAATATTTACCAGACGGTTTGAAGGATCATCATCTATGTCTATCGCAAGTGCGTTGTCTAACATTTCTTTAAATTTGGGGTAATCCTGAGCAGGTATGCAAACTGCCTGTGCATAAGCTACATAAGTCCCTGCGGATTTTCCCCCGGATTTTTCAAGCGCCCTTTGGTAATGGGTTTCCACTTTTGAAAAATCACCGCCCATTCCATCAGGAATTGACGCATGGAATAACAATAAAAATTCATCCAAAGCGCCGGAATTAAAATCAGGATCCAGTTCATAAGCGCGTTCCACAAGAGCGTAGAATTCCAATATACGCATCCCTAAATCCAAATCGAAAGGATTAAGAGAAAATGCGGAAAGCCCGGCAGCCGCAGACCAGTAAAGCGCAGGCACATCGGCTTTTTTCATCTGTGCCAGTATTTCCGGCAAATTACCTTCATAGTAGGCATTGGAAAAACCGGGATATTTTAATTCCAGTCCGCGGTAAAGCAATTCCAGCCCCCTAAGGTACAGTTTCTTTGCGCGATCCAATGCATCCTGACGCTCCTGAAATCTTGCAATAGGAAGCATTTCCGCCGGTCCCTGAACAAAAGCATTTGCATACATAACAAACATGGAGCCGGTTGTATTAATCAGCCCCTGATGGTTTGTATTCTGCGAAAGCAAAGCTTCGTACATTTTGATGGCAAAAGGAATCGCGTCCCCAACCAATTGGGGATCAGAATCTCCCGTGAAGACATCAGAGCTGCCTTCACCCGTTAGCGCGTTGGCTATCATATTCATTGCCAACTGGTTGATTGAACAAGCCGAAAAGCAACAAATAGTTAAAATTGTTATAAAAGTAATTATCTTTCTCATAACCTGCCAAATTGTACTACTAATAACAAAAAAATAAAAGAGGCAAATGGTTACTTAATAAAAAGGCTGCCCGTGATTCCGGACAGCCTTAAAAAGCAACAATTATGGATTAGTAGTCCATTCCTCCCATACCGCCCATTCCTCCGCCCGGCATCGCAGGAGCTTCCTTTTTCTCGGGGATGTCCGTAATGGCGCATTCGGTGGTGAGCAGAAGACTTGCTATCGACGCTGCATTCTGCAATGCAGAACGGGTCACTTTCGCCGGGTCAATAATACCGGCTTTCATCATATCAACCCATTCCATTTTTGCAGCGTCAAAACCAATGCCTTTCTTTTCGCTTCTGGCTCTTTCCGCAATGACCGCTCCGTCAAGACCGGCATTTTCCGCAATCTGGCGAATTGGCTCTTCAAGAGCGCGTTTTACAATTTTAAAGCCGACTTTTTCATCATCGGTAAGACCTGCTGTATCTGCTTTGTCCAAAGCGATAGCGGCATGTATCATGGCGATAGCGCCGCCCGAAACAATACCTTCGGCTATGGCAGCGCGTGTCGCGGAAAGGGCATCTTCTACACGGTGTTTTTTTTCTTTAAGTTCAACTTCGGTAGCTGCTCCTACACTGATAACGGCAACCCCGCCGGCAAGCTTTGCAAGTCTTTCCTGCAGTTTTTCACGGTCGTAATCGCTGGTAGTATCTTCTATCTGGGCTTTAATCTGGGCAATTCTGTCCTGAATTTCTTTCTGTTTGCCTGCTCCGTTGATAATCGTCGTGTTATCCTTGTCGATTTTCACGGTTTTAGCCTTGCCAAGCTGGGAAATATCGGTATTTTCAAGCTTAAGACCGAGTTCTTCGGAAATAACTTCGCCGCCCGTTAAAATGGCGATGTCTTCGAGCATGGCTTTGCGGCGGTCTCCGAAACCGGGCGCTTTTACCGCACAGGTGCGCAAAGTACCCCTGAGGCTGTTTACAACCAAAGTGGAAAGCGCTTCCCCGTCGCAGTCTTCGGCGATGATAAGCAAAGGTTTGCCGCTCTGAGCTACTTTTTCAAGTAATGGAAGCATATCCTTCATGCTGGAGACTTTCTTGTCGTGGATCAAAATATAGACATCTTCGTATACACAGGTCATGGTATCGCGATCTGTGACAAAATATGCGGAAATGTAACCGCGATCAAACTGCATACCTTCGACAAATTCGATGCTTGTATCCAAAGTTTTGGATTCTTCGACCGTGATAACCCCGTCTTTTCCGACTTTATCCATAGCATCTGCGATTGTTTTGCCGATCTCGGTGTCATTATTGGCAGAAACCGAAGCAACATGGGAAATTTCTTCCTTATCCTTAATATCTTTGGAATTTTTCTTGATTTCTTCGACAGCGATTGCCACTGCCTTGTCGATACCGCGCTTGAGTTCGAGCGGGGTCATACCTGCGGCTACAGATTTAAGACCTTCCTTAACAAGCGAATACGCCAATACGGTAGCGGTTGTGGTACCGTCTCCGGCAACATCATTGGTTTTTGTTGCCACTTCTTTTAAAAGCTGTGCGCCCATATTTTCGTAGGGGTCGGCAAGTTCTATCTCTTTTGCAACGGAAACTCCGTCCTTTGTTACTGTGGGGGCTCCAAATTTCTTGTCCAAAAGAACATTGCGCCCTTTGGGGCCAAGCGTTACCTTAACAGCTTTGGATATCTGTTCAACCCCGGAAAGCAGCTTGCGCCGGGCCTCTTCGTTGAACAATAACTGTTTTGCCATATACTTTCTCCTCATCGTTTAGTATTTATTATTTGTCTATAAAGTACCAAATTACAACAATTTAAGCAATAGGTACAATGGCTCTCCGTACCGGCACCCGCAGGCAACGGGCTCAGAAAAAACCCCTCAGGAGTCCGCCTACGAGCCTGCTTTGCAGTCTCTCCGGGCGGGGAATTTCGGAAGATGTTTTTTATGAGCCCGTTGCCTGCGGGCGCCGGTACGATGTGACTATATATCTATTGCTTGTATTTACCGTAGGGGGGAGCCTATATTTTGGGAGCGGTTTTCGCCTTTGGCGTTACCGCACGGCGTTGGGGCACTTTGGGTTAAATTTTACGTGAGGCAATGCGAGGCATTGTTGTTTTTAGCAGGACAAGATATATTGTCTTTTATGGATACTATTCAATTTGATGTTGTGAAGCATTTTGGCGTTATTTCTCAGGAAAAAAGCGGCTGGCAAAAGGAACTAAACATGGTTTCCTGGAACGGCAGAACCCCAAAACTCGATATAAGGGACTGGGCGCCCGAACGCAAGAAAATGGGCAAAGGGGTCACCTTAACCGAAGACGAAGCTGCCGCCCTGAAAGATTTACTTAGCAAAGCGCTGGTTAAAGAAGATTAACTGCCAAAAACTGTAATTCCGGCTCCTTCTTCCACTATTTCCTCCATAAGTGAAAAAGATGCATCTTCGTTAATTACCAATTTTATCGGTAATATGTAATCCACTTCAAATCTGACTACCTGGCTTTTTGTGTAAAGAAAGCAGGATTTATCGTCAGTTTCAATACCTGACAATATATGCAGGTAGCAAAGCCCGGTATCATCAAAACCCGGTTCATCTGTACTATAACCCGCAATATGAAGGATAATATCCGGCGTTTTTACTTCTATCTCAAAAGATGAAATAAAATCATTTGAGGATATTGCTACCAAAGGCAGGTTTAAAAGCACAAAATTTCCGGTAATATCATTGCTTATATTTTTAACTTCATTGCCATTTAAATCCTCGCTGATCCAATTAGAATAGGCTATAACAGAGTTATCACCCCAATTGTAATAATTACGGATTTTTATTGTAATTGGAGCATCCATATTGTTTTCTACCATAAACAATAATGAAAAATTATCAGGCGGCGTATAAATGTGATAATTAGGCTGCGGACAAGAAATAAGAATATACGATATTGTGAACAATAACGTAATAATAGCAAATTTATTCATAAGTTCCAGCATACTTGGTTACAAACCAAAATCAACCCCCAGCAAGTATCAAACTTGTGAAAAGCTGGAAAACTGGCTTGAAAAGAAGAGAAAATGGGTGTATACTCATAATCCAGAAGGAGCGATCTGATGAAAAAAATTATTCCATTTATAGTGTTGTTGATAATGACAGCGCTGATATCTGTTTCCTGTAAATCTACTCCCCAGACAACAACAGAAGAGTTAAACGAGAGTATTTACAGAGCGCAAACCGCAAGGCAGCGGGCTATTGATTTTGAAAGCCCGGCTTATTTCCCCAGCGACTGGGAGGAAATTGAAGCAAAATATGAAGCCGCCGGTACTTTGTCCGTAACAGACGAAGAACATCGTAAAAATTGCGTGTCTTTTTGTTCAATTTGCCGTAAAAACGAAGGCGAAACAAAGCAGGCAATCGAAGAATACAATGCCTTAACGGAAGCCTACGACGAAATCTTTAAAAAAGCAGTTCCGCTTTATGCCCAGGCAAGAGAAGATGAAATACTCTCCTCCAGGGAAGCGGTGGTTAACTCGGGATTTGCCGATTATTTCCCGGATTATCTTAAAAATGCCGATGATTTGGCGCTTGCCGCAAAAGCCCAATATGAAGCCGAAGAATACTATGAAGCCAGAGATTCTGCCGCCAAAGCGCTTGATGAATTCGAAACCCTGATAATCGGCTCCAAAGTACATATTGCAAGACAGGAAATCATGGATCGCGGTTTTACCGATTATGATGCTGAAAATTTCCAAAGAGCGGACGATGTTACCAAAGCCGCAATCAATGATTACGAAGCCGGTAACAGGGACGCCGCTGTTGCAAAAGCCGAAGAAGCTCTGCTTCGCTATAATCTGGTTTTAGCGACCGGATGGACTTCTTATTCCGCAGACAGACAGGTGTCGGCAGGTTCTGAAAGAGAACTGGCAATAGCCGACAGGGCAAATATCGCATCCCGCGAAATTTTCCGTGAAGCGGAAGCGCTTTATCAGCAGGCACAGGAAAACATGGAAGCGGAGAATTTCCATGACGCAGCCGCTCATTTTACAGACTCTGAGGCGATGTTTGCCATTGCAAGACAGGATACCAAAGAAAGAAGACAGAGAGCGGAAGCCGCAATAAGGCATGCCGAAGAAAAAATTGAAGAAAGCAGTGAAGCAGCCCTGGAGGCTGAAAGAATAATTGAAGGGGGCACAAGATGATCCGTAAATTAACCATCGCATTAATTATATGTTTAGCAATATCGATTCCGGCATTTAGCGCAGCGGACAATGAAGATTTTGCCGACAGTCTGCGCAACAACGAATATTTTCTGGAAAGCGTACGCTTGACCAAACTGGCTCATGAAACCTTTGAGTACGGCGATTATGACGCATCTGCCGGTTTTGCGGAAGAAGCAATCCGCTATGCGGAACTGTCAGATGAATATGTTGCAACCCATTTAATCGCGGAAGCCGACCGGCTTTTAAAATGGGCAGACAACAATAATATTCCCGCCCGTTTCCCGAACAACTACGAAGAAAGCAAAAATCAATATGAAATAGCGGTTGCCGCATACTCCGACGAAGAATGGAACGATTCTATCGAAGCAGCCATTAAAGCAATCGAAATCCTTGCAGCATTTGAAAGCACCGGCAGACCTGCTGTAACAACAACAACCGGCTCCGGAACAACCGGAACAGGAACTTCATCTACAACAACTACTACAACCACAACCGGAACCAGCGGAACAAGGCAGTATACGGTCAGAACCTGGAGAGTAGAAAGAGACTGCTTGTGGAACATCGCGGGTTACTCATGGGTTTACGGGGATCCCTGGAGATGGAGAGATCTTTATGAAGCCAATAAATCCAGAATGCCTGATCCTGATAATCCTGATTTGATTGAGCCGGGGATGGTGTTGGAGATACCTCGATAGTTTTGTGTAAGTAATTAATATCATTTCCTCTCCGTACAGGCGCTCGCGGCATCGGGCTCAGAAAAAACCCCTCAGGAGCCTGCTTCCGAACCCGCAAGCGGTTTCTACAGCAGAGAATTTCGGAAGATGTTTTTTCTGATCCCGCTGCCGTGAGCGCCTGTACGAAGGGATATCAAGTTAACACATTTACTTAATGGTGTAGTACAATTCCCATCCCGCAGCCCGCCACGCCTGTACGAAGTGGGTTGGAATTTAACACTTTGAAATCCGATAAATGAGGTGGTAGCTGCCTTTTCAGCCTGATTTTTCCATTCTTTCTTCCGTTCGTGTGTGTTCGTTTAGTTCGTGGTAAAAATTCTTAAAAAATTTTCAAAATATTTTCATTTTCGGTCAAGCACCACGCATGCCTCCCTTACCGGTCGGCGAGCTTAAGGAAAATTATTATATACGCCGCGAAAACGCGGCTAGTGCTTCTGCGCGCCATATATAGCTGACAGATTTTTTGTCTGTTAAATTTATTTTGTAGGGCAGTCCCCTGCCCGAAGGAGCAGAAAATGCGATTTACCGAAGAAGATGACTTAATTGACATCCGCAAAGACAATGTTTTCAAGGCTGTTTTTACAAAGAAGACGCTTGAATCTCAGGGAGCGCTAACAGCGCTTATCTCATCTCTGATAGACAGAAAGGTTTCTATCGTAGCAATCGCGGCAAATGAGCCGCCGATAGAAAATGTAAGGGACAGGCAAATTCGCTTTGATATTGCATGTAAAACCAGCATTGGTGAACTTGTAAATATCGAAATGTGCTTATATCCGAGTCCCTATGAGCCGGTCAAACTGGAATTTTACGCCAGCAAGCTGTTTATAGGGCAGGATATAAGAGGCGCGGACAAAACCTTTGATGATCTTAAAGAATCGTATCAGATAGCGATATTGGCAGATGACACGTTTTTTGAAGACGAAGAAGTATTCCACAAGTTTGAATACTATGATTCTGAGCATAA